>Ga0114129_10000303_pt1 | contig 57300 bp, 49 predicted proteins | sample RhiMetdeltSRZDD1_FD_80071 | JGI IMG/M metagenome (GOLD analysis project Ga0114129, IMG submission 80071) | Populus rhizosphere microbial communities from Tennessee, USA - Rhizosphere MetaG P. deltoides SRZDD1 (version 2) (version 2) | ecosystem: Host-associated > Plants > Roots > Rhizosphere >...
ATCTGGCTTTCCTTCTTGTGTAGATCGATGCCAACATACTCCATGGCTGGCCCCCTCCTCGTGCGCCTGTGAGCGCGTTCTCTCGGTGGGGCAGTGTATGCCACCACGTCGAGCTGGGGGTCAACCGCTTCATCCCATCTACTCTCTTATGACCCTCCGAGTCGCCCGAGCGATCCCCTTGCTCCTGCTCGGCACCACGGCCTGCGACGATGCGACCATAACGGCCACGTCAAACTTCCCTAGGCAAGGCTAGGACAACAGCGGCGCAACAGTTCGCGTGGCCGCTGAAGGCGACCCTGCACCGACAACGAAGCCGAACGCCTTGCCGCCAGAGTAGGTACGTTCTCGATTGCGTCCTAGAAGAGCCTCGGAGACCATCGCAGCCCCTTGACCGAACGGTCTTTCGGAGAAGAGAATCAGCCGGCGCCGGAGGCGTCTGGTCGGCCCGGATGGTTGCGCAGCCGGCTAGGTTCAGCACGAGCGTGATGACAATGGCATGTCGTCTCATGCTGGCCTTCGATGTCGGCCGCCGCGAGCCGGTTACGTCGCTAATGCGTGGGCCAGAGCGTCGCCGACAGGGTGCTGTTGTCGGCCAGTGTCCCCTCGATCTTCATGAGGACGTCGCCAGCAGGATTTCGAAGCACCGTTCCTACGCCACGCAGCCCCCTCGCGCCCTCGAGGACGAGACGTCCGTCGCGGACGGCGACGTAACCCTTTCCGCGGGACGTCCCGAGCGCCTTCCTCCACACGACTTCATACGTACCGTCGTCTCGGATCGTCAGAGTGACGTCGTCGCGCTCCGGGCCGGGCAGGTACATGACGCCTCCCCACGTGCCGCTGACCGATTTGACGTCCGAGACCGCAACGGGCGTGACCGGGCCGACGTGGGCGCAACCAACCAGCGAGATCGCCAATCCGACGATAACGAGGATGGCGAGGATACTCCAGACCGGTCGACGGCCACTCCGTGTCATCGGGCCTCCTGTTCGGGCGAGCGGTTGTCGCGAGCTTAACACCAACCCAGCGATACGGTCTCGCGCGCACGCCGGGTCGGTCGCGGCGCAGCGTGCGCTCGCAGACTATTTCTCTGGGGCTCGCCGAACCGGTATCGGACCAAGGTCCTGTGATGAGCGAGGGGCTCACAAGAGGTCTCGCTCCCAGTTGAGGATCACGCGGACTTGCCAGCCGAGGCGGGCTCCGTCTTGCTCGAGGATGCCGCCGCGCACGCGGAGCCACCAGCCCTGGAGGAAGGACGGCCAGGGCCAAGGGTTACGATAGTCAACGGTGAGGTTGTACTCCCGCTGGTCCGGCGCGCTCGCCCGCGTCTTGGGATTGATGGCATCCCAGCCCGCGGCGAAGTTGAACGTCGCGCTGAGGCCCTGGGTCACGAGCTTCGAGAAGTCGTAGGCCGCCCCGACCAGCACCGCCTTCTCGTTGGCGCGGTTGAAGTCCCGGTCCATCATCAAGACGTAGTTCGGGGAGTTGCCCCAGGGTGACTGGATGGAGTTCCCGGAGCCGGTGATCGAGAACCCCGAGGTGAGCGTCAGGTCCCGGTAGAGCGCCTGGACCCGCACGCCTCCCTGCTGCGTGCTCCAGTTCCTCTTCGCCGCGTTGGCCACGAGCGCGTCGCCCACCGCGCGCTGGTCCGTGAACTGGGCGCCGAGGCGGAGCTTCCAATTGTCGTCGAGCGGCCGGAGGTAGTCGCCTTCCAGGTAGACCGTGTTGAACGTGTTGATCCCGTACTGCTCGGCGGCGTCGATCCGCAGCCCCACCAAGGGCGTCACCCGGACCCCGCCGAGGATGACGCCGTCCTCGCTCCCGGCCGCGCCCGCCTGCTGGGACATGAAGATGAAGTTGTCCTCGTTCCGGGGCTTGATCTTCCACAGATAGCCGGCGAAGTACTCGACGACGTCGACCTTGCCGCCGGCAGTGATGCCTTCGAACGTGTTCGGGGTCATCCGGTTGTCAATGGGGTTGATGTAGGGCTGGTTGACCAGCTGCCGGTAGCCCTTCACAAGCACGTAATCCTCGTACCGGATCGCGGCGTACGCCTCGCCGATGACGGAGTATCCTTCCTGTCCGGGCTTGAGGAGGGCCGTCCCGTCCTTGTCGTCCGGCGCGTAGAGCGGCGCCGAGCCGTAGAAGGTCGCGCCGAGCCCGAAGACGTCGAAGAGCCAGCCGGACCGGTAGCTGATCCACCCGCCGAACGCCCAGGCCTCGTTGTCGGTGCCCTCGGGGTTTTCCCGGTTGAAGTAGTAGCTCCGCCAATGAAGCTTCAGGTCGGTGTCCCGCAGGAAGGGCGGGAGGTCCTTCATCGCCTCCTTCGCCGGTGCGAAGAGACGCTCGATCGGCGGTGCGGGCGGCGGCGGGGGCGCGTCCTCCGCGGCCGCCGGCCTGATCGATGTCAGCGCGGCGAGCAAGAGCGCCAGCGCGAGGCAGGTCCGCTGACGCCAGATCCCTCGGGTTCGGCGACCTAGCGGCGGTCGCGGCACGCTCTCGCGGCGACGAGGACGCGGCAGCACGACTTGGCCCCATCGCCGGTTGACGGCGGTCGTCGTGATTGGTGGCGGCCCAGTGATCACAATGCAGTCAGCGGTCTCCGCGGTTGTCGTGGCGACCCTGTATCTTGCCGGCCACACCAGCGGCGTCACCGGGGCGGTCAATACGTGGCTCGTGGGCCTGATCGGTCTCGCGGTGGCTGCCGCGGTTCCCGGGGCACCCGTTGGGTAGGCATTGTCATGCCCGCCGCGTCCCGGAGGCAAGTGTGCCGGTGTGCCGCCGGAGTGGCCGACGCCGTCAATGAATCGGGATGTCGGTTGCGTCCGGGCCATGCTCGCTCGAGCCCGGGATGCTCCGCGCATGGTGCACACCATGCGGACCGCCGTGGGCACGGTCGTAGAGAACCTTGATCGCGGCATCGCTGGAGCCGGCATCGCTGGAGGCTCGGGGCCGTGCCTGGGGCGGCTTTTCATAGCTGTCATATTCGTAGCCGAGCTGCGCGGTCCGGTCACCCGCGCTGACCGGCAGATCCATGCGCTTGCGGGTGCGGTCCCCGAACGCGAACGTGCGGTTCAGGTATTTGGGATCGGTGGGATTGCTGTTGCCGAGGCGGTTCCAGCTTTCCCAAATCCGGTCCAGGTTGGCGTGATGGAGATAGAAGAGGGGGTCACCGCCGACCGTGGCGAAATCGGCCATATCGCCCCCGAGTGCGAGATGGGTCAGGAAATGAGGATTGACGTCGAGCCTGGGATTGAACCCAAGGCTGCCGGTCGGGGAGTCGATGTACTGCTTCTCGTTGAGGACATCCAGCGTGAGCCAGTCCCTGTAGAGCATATCGATCCGTTCACCCCCATTGACCCAGGGCCAGCGCGTGCCGTTATACAGCGTGGTGCCCGGGTCCCGGAACACGGCAGGGACGATGAGATCCTCGGGATTACCGGTGACCGGGTTCCAGTACGGAAGCGTAAACTCCTCATCCTGCAGCACCTCGCGAATGACCCTCTCGAACTGAGAGAGCATGAGCCGATGCCAGGGCAGGAAGTACCACTGTTGATATTGCTCGGGGTCGGAGGGGTTGTAGGGGTGGGCCTGGCAGCCGTTCCACACGGCCTCGGCATCGGCTCGATACTCGGGCGGAAGCGACGCGATGACTTCCGTCTTCTGCTTCCTGGAGTAGTCCCACAGGAACGCCGGGAAGCCCTTGATCCAGTGGGTATTCCACCACCAAATCCACGAACGTTGATCGTAGACCGGCAACTCCCGCATGATCTCAATCGCCCGCGCGTATTTCGCGAGCATCACCTGGCCTTGGGGGCTGTTGACGTTGTAGCGCGTGTAGGTCTTCTTCGGAGCCGCCGCCCCTCCCTCGATCTTCGCGGACGGCGCTCCTCCCTCGATCTTCGCGCCCGCCGGAGGACTCGGATTGAACTGCAGCTCCAGCACGTCGTGCGAGCCGGTGTGGACTTTGAGCGTCGGGTCGAGGAACGACATCGCCCCTGCGGACTGAATCATCCCGCTCACCAGGTGAAAGCGATTGCCGAGCACCGCGCCCGCGACGCCGTGACGCGGCATCGGCATGGAGGGCAGCGTGGTCCAGGCATTGGTCGCCGGCTCGTACGCTTCGATGGCTCGGAACGCGCCGACGATTCCTTGGGTCGTCACCTCGCCGCCCGCCACGTAGATCCGGCGGCCGTCCGTCCCCCAGGCGCCGCCGCTGCGGGCCGTCGGCATCCGCTCTTTCGGAACACTCCACAGGTCGGCCACGGGATTGTATTCCTCCACCACATCCGTGTTGGTGGCGGACAGGATGAAGCCGTGGCCGGTGCGGCCGCCGATAACGTAGATCTTGCCGTTGACGGCACCGGCGAACGCGTGATTGCGTGCCACGGTCATCGGCCGGCGGCTCTCCCACTTGTTCGTGGCTGGGTCGTACACGTCGTTGGTGGTGAGAACGCGAGACGGGCCGAAGAACGTGAAGAACGGGTCCTTGGACGCTTCCACCGTCGTGACGCCGCCGATCACGTAGATCTTGCCGCCGACCTCGACGGCCACCGCGGCCCCGCGTTTGTCGGGCAGGGACGCCAGCGACTTCCAGGAATCGGCGGCCGGATCGTACTCCCACACGTCGTCGATGGGCTGCCATGCGGCGCCGACTGGAATCTGGGTATCCTCGGGACGGACGAAGCCGCCCATCACGTACACCTTGCCGTTGGCGGCGGCGAGGGCCGCATGGTGCGCTGGCCGCGGCATCGGCTTTTTCTTCGTCCATTTGTCCGTGGCCGGGTCGTACTCGTAGGTAGCGCCCCGAGCCTTACCCTCGCCCCAGCCGCCAATCACGTACAGCTTGCCGTTGAGGGCGGCGCCGTAGAGCTCTTCATCCGGTTCCGGGAACGGTGCCGCCTTCTTCCAGGGCGACGTCGGCATCTGGGCCAGCGCGGCCGTGGCGAACGCCAGGCTGGCGATCACGGCCAGGATCGCGGTTCCGCGTTGTAGCAGTTTCGACATGGCGGTCTCCTTTCCGGGTCGTTGATGAACAGGATCAGCATGCGGGCGGTGCTGCGCTGGTGCGTTCGTGCTTCGTCCGGGCTGCTCGGTTGAAGCGCCTCGCGCCTGAGTCATCGGGGTCAGCTCCTCTGGCATCGCCGAACGAGAACTCTGCGCCCTGCACGGGGCGCGCCAAGCGCGCACATGCGCGCCCCACGGCGGACCGAGTCCGCGCAAGAATCGCACATTCGGTGTGCGGATTCGCACATTGGACGTGCGGGGCTGCACCAGAGCACTGGTGGTGGCCCGCCGCTCGGGCCACCGTGGCCCTCGCCCGTTCCGAGTCGGCGAATTCCCCAACGTCATCGTCATTGCACGCCTGCGTCGTTGCGGATTCGCAGCGACCGTGCGAGCCCAGTGGTTCGACGTCGCCGGCGGCGTGCCGCGCGGGATTCTGCATGCGGACGAGCGGCGGAGTCCTGCCCCGCCGGGGCGATGGAGATCTTCGTGTTCGCCGCTCGCGTTATGCGTCGCGGGGCCCACGACGCAATCGCGGAGCTCTCAGGACCGAGTGCCGAGTAGTTCACACCGAGGTCGCGCTCTAACCGCGCACGCTAGCGAGCCACAGCTCAAGCCACCGGGGACAGGCCACGAACGTGCAGCGCTCCGGCGACAATCTCGCCAGCAGGTGCACCGCGGAATCGTCCACCTCGTCGATGCCGGAGAGATCGAGAACGGTCACGCCGCTGTTCACGGCATCGAGGAGGATCTGAAGGGCCTCGCCGGTCAGCGACCCTATGACGCGTGCTCGCTCCGCCGCGCCCGGCTCCGGCGTGATCATGATGCGGCCGCCTCGCGAGGTATCGCGCGGAGTTGAGCCGTGGGGCCCCGAATACGGGCCGTCGGGTGCGCGCCGCGCGCTCACGTCCCTTCACCTCCGCTCCGCCTTGCGACGGACAATGAGTCCTCACTGTGGCGACCAGCGCACGACGGTTGCTGTACCGACGCCCGGAAGAGAGAAAATCCCAGCCGCGGCGAGACTCTCGTCTGAATGACGCGCTCGATGCTCCCGGCGTCTTCCTCCTCTCGCCCCCGTCGCAAGTTCCGTGCCGCCCGCCCGCCAATGGGGCGGCCGCTGGAAGCCCCTTGAGAGGCGCGTTTCGCGTCCACGGCCCCGAAACTGTCACCGTCCTCGTTGCGAAACCACAACGACGACGAACCCGCGTGCTGTTGCAAGCCGAATGTAGCGGATGGAGCGCTGCACTATGGGTCGTCCCAACTCTGCCGCCGTCTCGGGACATCGTTATCGGCCAACCCGCTTTGGTGGGTTGCATCGGGTTGGGAATTGCGGTTTGCTACTTCCCGGGGCGGAACGCGCGCCGCCACCCGCTCCGTGGCCGGGTCAGGGACCTGAATGAGCGCCCTGAATTGCCGGAACGAGCTCTGCCGGTGGCGCTATTTAGGCGCCCGTATGGAGTGGTGAGTGCAGCTCGGCGCGATCGCCAACAATCTGATCGCCCCGCCGGGGCGCCGACCCGCGGACAGGGGTGACATGGAGAAGCGAACGGACTCGCTGTGACACACACATCGAGGACGATCGAAATGAACGGGCGCGATCGAGACGGGAACCGGTCCCCGCTGCCGATCGACGCGTCATCCGGCGTTTTCGCAACGGGGAGGTCGTCCAAGCGTCTGTGAAGGACCGTCGGTGGGCCGGGGAGGCGAAGTACCAGGCGCTCCTTGCGGTGGCGCAGGCGGCGAACTCGCGCCGCGACCTGTCTATGGTGCTGGACGCCGTGGCCGGCGCGCTCGAGGACCTTGTGCCGATCGATTTGATCGGCGTGGTCACCCACGAACCGGCGTGGGTCCGGGCACGCGCGATCCACTTCCGCCGCGCGCCGCGGGACTCCGGGGAGAGCCAGGACGCCTACGTGCGGCGGTTCTCGGAAGCTTCCGGTGCGACGGGGGACCGATGGCAGCATACCCCCTTCTTGCGCGACGCGATGGAACGCGACCGCAAGACGCTGGTTCTTGACCGCGTCAAGACAGACCCGCGTCTCGCTGGGGCCGGGATGACACAGGCGGGTGCCGAGTGCGCGGTGTTGCTGCCCCTCACGATGGGCGATGCGTTCGTTGCCGCGATGGTGATTTGCCGCACGAAACCGTTGCCCTTCGCGCCCGACGAGGTCGCGATCCTCGAGGACGTGGCTCGGCCCGTGGCCACCGCGGTCGCGAACGCGCTCGCCTTCGAGGAAATACAGAAGCTCCGATCGCAGCTCGAAGACGAGAACGTCGCGCTGCGGGAAGAGATCGCCGCGACGGTAGGGGCGGGGGGCGGGATCATCGGAGCTTCCCCAGGACTGCGCCAGGTGCTGGAGCGGATCGCATCCGTGGCGGCGACCGACGCGACCGTGCTGATCATCGGCGAGACTGGCACCGGCAAGGAGCTCCTCGCCCGCGCGATCCACGCCGGGTCGCCCCGGGCGAATCGCGCCATGGTCAAGGTCAACTGCGCCGCGCTCCCAGAAGGGCTCGTCGCGTCGGAGCTGTTCGGGCACGAGAAGGGGGCCTTTACGGGCGCTCTCGAGCGGCGGCGGGGCCGGTTCGAGCTAGCCGCCGGGGGCACGATCTTCCTCGACGAGGTCGGGGAGCTGCCTCCGCCGGTCCAGGTTGCCCTGCTGCGCGTCCTCCAAGAGCGCGAGTTCGAGCGCGTCGGCGGCAGCGAGACGCTGAGGACGGATGCGCGCGTGGTGGCGGCCACCAACCGGGACCTGGAGCAAGCGGCTCGTGAGGGAAAGTTACGCTCCGACCTCTTCTTCCGGCTCAATGTCTTTCCGATCCGTGTCCCACCGCTACGCGAGCGGGCGGAGGACATCCCGATCCTCGCCGAGTACTGGGCGAGCCGGTACTCGCGCAAACTCGGGAAGCCGGTCCGCGCAATCGATCCGGCAGCCATGACCGCGCTCTCCGCGTATGCCTGGCCCGGCAACGTCCGTGAGTTGCAGAACGTCGTCGAGCGCGCGGTCATCCTCGCTCGAGGAGACGTCCTCGGCCTCTCCGATTTCGAGCTTCCCAGCCTTGGTTCCGAGGTTGTCCCCCCCAGACACAGTGGCACGACGGATGAGCGCCAGCAGATCGAAGAGGCGCTCGCAGCCAGCCGCGGCAGGGTGTACGGCGTCGAGGGCGCCGCGGAGATTCTCGGTGTCCCGCCCAGCACACTGGAAGCGCGCATTCGTCGGCTCGGGATTGACAAGCACGCGTTCCGCCGCCGCGTGCCCCGCCGATAGCGGACAAGGCGCCGGACGCTGAACGCGAACGGTCGACGGAGCTGATTCCGACTCCGCCGTCGTTGACCTCTCGGATCCATCGCTCGCTCGTCCTCTTGGCCAGCCCGCGCCGCACGCCGTGTGCGACCGTGACGCGGCTGGCCCCCCCTCGGATCTCGTCGACCGCAGATCGCTGAGCGCTCGCGGGCCTCGCTCAGCGGTGTCCGCGCCGCGCCCCGGCGATCACGTGCGGAGGCCGTCGGCCCCGCGCCGTCGCCAGGATGGCCGACGCCACGGCGAGCGCCGTCCGCTCCATCGCACGGTCCGAGGCGCCCGCGATGTGCGGCGAGAGCACCACGGTCGGCAGCCGCAGCAGGGGGTCGTCCGGCGGCACGGGCTCCTGCCCGAACACGTCCAGCCCGGCCCCGGCGAGCCGCCCGCTCGCGAGCGCGTCCACGAGTGCCGCGTGGTCGACGAGCGCCCCGCGCGCCGTGTTGATCAGGAACGCGCCCGGCTTCATGCGGCCGAGCTCGGTCCGCCCGATGAGGCCGCGCGTCTCCGGGCGGAGCGGCAGGTGGAGGGACACCACGTCCGATCGCTCCAGGAGGTCGTCGAGGCTTGCGCACGGCTCGATGCCGAGCCGCCGCAGGCGCTCGGGATCCGCCGACGGCTGATGGCCGCACACGCGCATGCCGAGTCCCGCGCGAGCGATCCGGGCGGTGGCGCGCCCGATTCGTCCGCACCCCACGATCCCGAGGGTCCGACCTCGGAGCTCGGTGAGCCGGAGCGTGTAGCGGGCGTCGTAGGCTCCCGCGCGGACCGCGCGGTCGGCGGCCAGCGCCTCCTTGGCGAGGGCGAGCAGGAGCGCGATCGCGTGCTCGGCGACCGACCACGCGTTGGCGACCGGCGTGTTGCACACGACGATGCCTCGCCGCGCCGCGTGGGCCACGTCCACGGGGTCGTACCCCACCCCGTGGACCACGATGAGCTTGAGGCGCGGGGCGGCGTCGATCGCGGCTGCGTTCAGCCCGGCGTTGCGCGTCACGACGGCGTCGGCGGCCCCGACCTCGGCCGCCACCGTCGCCATGTCCGCCCGGGAGGCCTCGCGGACCCCGAGCCCGGCCGCTCGGAGCCGCGCGACGCCGGCGGCGTGGATCGGCTGGACCAGGAAGACGTCCCGGAAGATCTCCCGGATCAACGCTCCCGAAGGCCGGCCGGGAGCGCGCTCAGCCGCCGCGGTCCCCCAGCCGTCACGGCGATAGTCTCGCTCACCGCCACCGTCCACTGCGCGTACTCGCGGAGCGTGATCGGCACGTGGAAGACCATGCCGGGCGCAAGCACGACGTCGACGCCGCGATAGAGGCTCAGGATGTTCCCCTCGCCCCAGTCCGGGGCGAAGGAGATCCCGATGCTGTAGCCGGTGCGCTTCCGGTAGCCGAAGGTGTAGCCGTGCCGGTCGACGACCGCCTGGGCGGCCTGGTGGACGTCGGCGCACGTGCGGCCCGGCCGGAGCTCGGCGGTGGCCGCGGCCAGCCCCTCCTCGCAGACGCGGTACATGTCGCGCGCCCGGTCGGGGATCTTCCCGATGGCCACCGTCCGGTAGAGCGCCGCGTGGTAGCGGTTGTAGCAGGCGGAGGTCTCGAGAATCACGACGTCGCCGGGCTCGATCCGCCGGCGCCGCCACGTCGTGTGCGGGATGCCCGAGCGGGGGCCGGAGGTGACGAACGGCTCCATGCCGACGTACTCGCTGCCCGCCCGCACGGCGGCGGCCATGATCGCGGCCGCCACGTCGTTCTCCGAGGCGCCGGCGCGGGTGGCCTCGAGGCCGGCCTGCATCCCGGCGTCGTTGGCCCGCGCGGCCTCTTCCATCTGCTGGAGCTCGAGCGGCGACTTCACGCGGCGCAGCTCCTCCACGAGCCCCGAGCCGTCCTGCAGCGGCCCGAGCTCCTTCACTAGGCGCTGGTGGAGGTTGACGGTCAGGAACCACGCGTTCTGGTCGATGGCGACACGCTGGCCGGCGTAGCCGCGGGCGGCGAGCACCTCGGCCACGGCGGCGGCCGGGTTCGCGTCGTCCGGGTAGCCGCTGATGTCGCGGAGGTACGTGTTGGCCCGCGCGTTCATCGACTCGAGCCCGCGCAGCACGTGGAACGGCTCGCCGGAGGCCGGCACGGCCAGGCACTGGAAGGTGTAGTAGCCCGGCGTCTGCTGCCCGCTGAGGTAGAAGACGTTCTCCGCGCTCGAGGTCAGGTAGAGGTCGATGCCGCGGGCGGCCATGCGCGCCTGCAGCGCCGCTTGCCGGCGGGCGAACTCCTCCCGGGGGAATGCGGCTTCCGCGCCGGAGGGCACGAGCTCGAGGAGCTTCTGGATGTCGGGGTCGAGCATGCGCGGGTCTCCTGAGGCTAGGGGGTCGAGGGCGGTCCGGCGAGGGCCTCGTCCAGGCGCAGGACCAGCTCCAGCAGGACACGGGCGCCGGCCGCGAGATCGGCCGGCTCCGCCCACTCCTCGGGACAGTGGCTCCGCCCGTCTCGGCACGCGACGAAGAGCATGCCGATCGGGCACAACCGGGCGATGTGATTCGCATCGTGGCTGGCGCCGCTCGTGAGCCGCGCGAATGGCACCCGCACGCCCTCGGCCGCCGCCGCGGCGTGCTGGATCATCTCGGGGTCGATGTGAAGCGGCTCCTCGCGGACGATCGGCGCGAGGTCGATCGTGACCTGGCGCTCGCGGGCGACATCCGCGACGCCAGCCTCGAACCGCGCGAGCGTCTCGGCGATCGCCCGGGGGTGGATCCCGCGGAAGTCCGCGAGGAGCTCCACCTCGCCCGGCACGATGTTCACCATGTTCGGGTGGACGCTCAGCGCGCCGACGGTCCCCACCATGCCGCGGGCCGCCTCGCGCGCGAGCCGCTCGACGAGGAGCACGAGCTCGGCCGCCGGGACCAGCGCGTCCTTCCGCACGGCCATGGGCGTCCCGCCCGCGTGGTCCTGGCGTCCCCGGATGGTGACGCGGAACCGGCTGGGCGCCGCGATCGCCGTCACGACGCCGACGGGCAGCCCGGCGCGGGCGAGCGAAGCCGACTGCTCGATGTGGAGCTCCAGGTAGCGGGCGATGCTGCCCGGCTCGCGGCGGGCCTCGTCGAGGCGCGCCGCGCGGCCGCCCACCGTGTCGATGGCGTCGCCGAGGCTCGTCCCGCGAGGGTCGCGGAGCTGCGCCACGATGTCGGCGCCGATCCGCCCGCTCATCGCGCGGCTGCCGATCGTGGAGAGCCCGAACTCGGAGGGCTCCTCGCAGGTGAAGTTCACGACCTCGAGGGGCCGGACAAGGCGATGGCCGGCCGCGTGAAGACAGCGCGCTACCTCGAGCCCGGCCAGGACGCCGGCGATCCCATCGAACCTCCCGCCGGCCTGGACGGTGTCGAGGTGCGAGCCCGTCATGATCGAGGGGCCGTTCTCCCGGCCGGGGAGCCGCCCGATCACGTTCGCCGCGGCGTCTACCGTCACCGTCAGACCCACCGCCCGCATCTCCCCGGCGACCCAGGCGCGCGCGGCGCGGTCCTCGTCGGAGAACGCCCGGCGGGTGTACGGGACGTCCGGGCGCGTCATCCGGGCCAGGGCCTCGACGTCGGCCTGGAGTCGGTCGGCGCGGGGCTGCGGAAGATCCTCCGACAAGGCGCTCATGCCGTCCTCCCAGCGAGGCGATGGGACCTCGCCCCCGTCCTCACGCGAGCTCCTCCACGAAGGCCTGCGCCTCCCGGAACCGCCGGCGGAGCCGCGCCCGCGCCGGATCCCCGGCGACCAGCGCGTCCATCACCGTATACCAGGGCACGACGTCCCGCGCGTACTCGGGGAGCGCGAGGACGGCGGCCTCGATCTCGGCCCAGGTCGTGCCGATGGCCGCGGGCTGGACCGGCACGCCGGCGGCCCGGACGGTCGCCGCCGCCACCTCAGGCGCATTCTCCTGGAGATGCGCCATCAGCAGCACGCCGAGGCTCACGATCTCCCCGTGGAGAAGCCGCCGCCCCGTCCGCTCCTCCAGGCACCACGCCAGGAGGTGCTCGGACGCGGCGTTGAACCGCGCCCGCGGGAGGGCGAGGAACGTCGGCGCGAAGCGCGCGCTCATGGCGAGGAGTCCGACGAAGGCGTCGAGCCGGCCCGCGCCGACCTCCGGAGCCAGCGTGGCCAGCCGGTCGAGCTCGAGTCGCGTCCGGTCCCGCACGGCCGGATCCCAGTCGACGTCTCGGCCGGCCCGGTGGGCGAGCTCCCAGTCCGGCAGCGCCGAGTGGCTCGACAGGAGGTCACCGATGCCGGCGCGGTTCAGCCGGCCCGGCGCCCGTGCGATCAGGTCGTGGTCGACGACGACGGCCTCCGGCACCGGCGCGTCGCGCATCGGCGCGCGCCGGCCGCGCTCCAGGCACCCGCTGGTGCGCGTGAAGCTCGCGTTGTTGGACGCGCTCGACGGCACCTGGACCAGCGGCACCCCGAGCCGCCACGCGACGAACTTGGCCGCGTCGAGCGCGAGACCGCCCCCCAGGCCCACGGCGCGGTCCACACCGCGAAACTCGGCCGCCACTCGGTCCAGGTCCCCGCGCTCCAGGGACGCCACGCGCGCGATCCGCGCCGGCGCCGCGGCGAGCAGCGGCTCCGCGAGCGCCCACGGCGATCGCGTGGTCACGACGCCGAACCGGCCCCATCCCGCGCTCGCGGCGCGAAGGGCGCCGGGACTGGCGGTCATCGGGGGCCAGGTGGCCGTCATGCCTGGCCGGGGCGCCGCCCGAGGACCGCGATCGCGACCAGGGTGGCGGCGGCGAAGAGCCCGGCCATCGCGAGCCCGGTGGCCCGGAAGCCGTGACGGCCGATCAGCCAGCCCACGCTGCCGGGCGCGATGATGTACGCGAGGTCCGACACGAGGCGATAGACGCCGGCCGCGGGGCCCCGGAATCCGTCGGGCAGACGCTCGGCCAGCAGCACGGGCGGGACCATCCAGGCCGTGAGGCCCAGGGTAAAGAGCGTGGCGGCGGCGCCGAACCCGGCGACGCTCGACGTCATCGGGACGAAAGCCACCCCGGCGAGCATCACCAGAAAGCCGGCCGCGAGAACGCGCACGCGCCCGAGCGCGTCCGCCACCCAGCCGACCGGCACGAGGGCCGCCGCCTCGATCACGTAGGCGATCGACAGCGTGCGGCCCAGGACGTCGGTGGAGAGCCCGAGGGCGCGCCCGCCGTACAGCGGCAGGAAGGTCCCGATACCGCCGGCCCAGGCCACCGCCAGCGTGAAGGTGGCGAGGTAGATGGCGAGCACCGCGCCCCACGGGGGTCGCCCCCCGGCTCCGGAGGGCGCGGGCGCCGCCGGCGCCGGGCGACCGAGCTCGCGGAGTGCGGGTCCCAGCCTGAGGATCGTGAGGGCCCACGCGGCCGCGATGGCGAGGGCGGCGAGCCCGAACCCCCACCGCCAGCCGAGCTGCGCCGCGGCGTGGCCCCCCAGCCAGGCGCTCAGCGCGGTCCCGCCGATCACCCCGATCTCGTAGACGTTGCCGCGTCGGGTGCGCGAGGCGGCCGGCCCGCGGCGCATCACGAAGAGGATCGACACCACGATCGTCAGCCCGGAGCCGACGCCGACCAGGGCACGCGCGAGCAGCATGAGGGGGAGCGCGGGCGCCCACGCCGACAGGAGGGTGCCGCCGAAGAGGCACGCGATCCCCGCGTGAAGGATCGGGAGCGGGCCCCGGCGCTCCGTCAGGAGCCCCGCCGGCAGATCGGTCACGAACCGGGCCAGACCGAACGCGGAGCCCAGGAGCCCGACGGTCGCGAACTCGAGACCCAGTCCGTCCATGATCTGCGGGAGGAGCGGAGGGAACACGCCCTGGCCGAAGTTCAGGAGACCGTAGACGACCGTGAACCACGCGAAGGCCCCGTCCCACGCGCGGACGGCGGGCGCGGCGGTTGCGGGGACCGCGTGGGTGAGGCCGAGCTTCTCGGGCACGGGCCGTCAGCCCAGGAGCCGCCGCAGCAGGGTTAGGTAGACCTGGCGGCCCGCTTCGAGCTCGGCGAGCTCGATGTACTCGTCGGCCTTGTGCGCGCGGTCGATGTCACCCGGGCCCAGGATGACCGCCTCGGCGCCGAGACCGCGGAAGTGCGTCATGTCGCAGCCGAAGCCCGCGCCGTAGACCTCGCCCGGTGCGCCGGTCACCTCACCCGCGGCCTCCACCGCGAGCCCGACCAGGCGCGCGTCGCGCGGCGTCTCCGACGGCGGGCCGCTCGTGGGCAAGTACCCCTCGATCGCCACCTGGAGCTCGGGATCCTCGGCGCGCAGCTGGCTCAGCAGCGCCTCGATGTCGGCCACCACCCTATCCTGGCGCTCGCCCGGGACCATGCGGCGATCGAGGACGATCTCGCAGCGGTCCGGCACCGCGCTCTCCTTGTGGCCGCCCGTGATGAGGGTCACGGCGCCGCTCGGCGGGCCGATGAGGGGATGCGCGCGCGCGTCGAGGCCCTCGCAGTACGCCTCGAGGGCGGCGAGGACCTTCCGCATCTTGAAGATGGCGTTCACCCCGAGCCGCGGGGTCGACGAGTGGGCCGAGCGGCCGCGCACCAGGATCCGGGGCCGGAGGCTGCCGCGGTGCGCGATGCCGACCCTGAGCCGGGTCGGCTCGCCGATCACCGCGTAGTCGACCGACAGCCCCTGCACGACCGCCCGCGCGCCGAGGCTCCCGAGCTCCTCGTCGGCGACCGCCGTGAAGACGAGATCGCCCCGGATCGGCGTGCCCGCCCGGACGAGCCCCTCGATGGCGCCCAGCATGGCGACGATCTGCCCCTTGGCGTCGCCGGCGCCGATCCCCCACACGCGCCCGTCACGGATCTCGCCGCCGAACGGGTCCACGGTCCAGCCGTCGCTGATCGGCACGGTGTCCAGATGCGTGTTGAGGGCGACGACGGGCCGACGCTCGCGACCCCGGAGCCAGGCGACGACGTTCGGCCGGCCCGGGGCCGCGTCGGGCGTCTCCACCTCGAGGCCGAGCTCGCGACAGCGCGCCGCCACGTACAGGGCGACCCGCGTCTCGCCGTCGCCGGGGTTCTGGCTCGGCAGCCGGATCAGGTCGACGAGCTGCTGGACGAGGGGCGGGTGCACGGCGGTGGTCATCCCGTGGCCTCGCCGGTGACGGTGCCGACCGGCTTGAGCCGCGCCACGTCGAGGGTGACGCCGAGCCCGGGTCCTTCGGTGATCGTGGCGACGCCGTGCCGGAGCGCGAACCCGCTGGCCGGATCCTCCACGAGCCCCTCCGATCCGTAGAGCTCGAGATACCGGGCCTTCACCGCGAGCGCGCAGTGCGCGGCCGCCGCCGTGGCGAGCCCACCCTCGTTCGTCTGGCCGATCATCAGCTCGAGGCCCCCCGTCTCCGCTACCGCCGCCGCCCGCCACAGCCCGGCGATCCCCCCGAGCTTGATCAGCTTCAGGTGCAGGAGATCGACGACCCGGTCGCGCGCGAGCACGAGGACGTCGTCGAGCGACTGCACGCTCTCGTCCGCCATGATCGGGATGTCGGTGTGCTGCGTGACGTGGCGGAGGCCGGCCAGGTCACGATAGTGCACCGGCTGCTCCACGTACGCGAGGTCGAACGGCTCGAGCTGGCGAAGGTGCGCCACCGCCTCGCGGGCCGTCCATGCCATGTTGAGGTCGATCGCCAGCGAGACGTCGGGCCCGATCGCCTCCCGGACCGCCCGGATACGGTCGACGTCCCGCTGGAACGGCCGGAGCCCCGCGCGCACCTTGAGGTACCGGAACCCGTCGGCGACGTACGCCGCGGCCTGGCGCGCGGCCGCGTCGGGCGGCCCGTAGAAGATGGACTGGTTGCTCGGCAGCGCCTCGCGCACGGCGCCGCCGAGGAGCTCGAACACCGGCACCCCGTGGAGCCGACCGACCAGATCGTGGAGCGCCATGTCGAGGGCCGACCGCGCCCCGTGGGCGCCGACGACGGTCCCGTCCAGGTCCGCGAGCAGCGCGTGCCAGTCGCGAGGGTCGCGCCCCACCAGCCTCGGGCCGAGGTGCTGGAGGATCTCCGCGACCACCCGATCGGGCGTGTCGCCGGTCAGGTAGTGGGAGTTCCCCCGCGCCTCCCCGTGCCCCGACGGTCCCTCGTCGGTCAGGAGGCGGACGTAGACCTCCTCGAGCGCGCGCACCGAGCCCGACGCGAAGTGCTGGAACGGGGTCTCGAGCGGCAAGTCCTTCCGGTACACCTCGACCGCGGTGATCTTCACGCGGTGCGCTCGAACGCCGGCTCGAGCCGGCGCTCGTCTGGCACGACGCCGAGCCCCGGTCCCTCGGGCACGACGAGGGCGCCCGACAGGTAGACGTGGCCCGGGGTCGGATCGGCGACGATGCCGTCGGTCCCGTAGAGCTCCGTGTACTTCGGCGTCGAGGCGAGCGCCAGGTGCGCGGCCGCCGCGGTCGCGAGCATCCCCTCGTTCATCTGGCCCAGCACGTAGTCGAGCCGGGCTGCCTCCGCCAGCGCGATCAGCTGCCGCGCTCGGTGGAGCCCGCCGGCCTTCACGAGCTTCACGTGGAAGTAGCCGACGGCGCCGAGCCGGACCAGCGTCATCGCGTCCTCCAGGGAGTAGAGGCTCTCGTCCGCCATGAGCGGCGTCTCCACGGCGCGCGCGACCTCGGCCATGCCCGTGAGGTCGCGGGCCGCCACCGGCTGCTCCACGCAGTCGAGCCGGTAGCGCTCGAGCGCGTGGATCCGGCCGATGGCTTGCTTGACCGTCCACGCCTGGTTGGCGTCGACGGCGAGGCTGATCTCGTTGCCCACCGCCTCGCGCACCGCGCGGACCCGGGCGACGTCCAGCGCGAACGGCTCGAGCCCCACGCGGACCTTGAGGATGCGGAAGCCCTGCGCCACGTACGCCTGCGCCTGGGTCGCCGCCTCGTCCGCCGGCCCGTAGAAGAGGCACTCCGAGCCCGCGAGGCGCCCGGCCCGGCGGCCGCCGAGCCAGCGGTAGAGGGGCACGCCGGCGGCCCGCGCCGCGAGGTCGTGGAGCGCGATGTCGAGCGCCGCCTTGGCGGCCGCGTTCCCGGCCAGCGCGCGATCGAACTGCGCGATCGCCCCGCCCCGCTCGCGGAGCGGGCGGCCGACGACGAGCGGCGCGAGATAGTCCCGGAGGGCGGCGACGATGCCGGCCGGGCTCTCACCGGAGAAGTACGACATGTTGCCCCGGACCTCGCCCCAGCCCACCTGCCCGTCGTCGGCGGTGAGCCGGACGAAGACCTCCTCCAGCGCGGTCACCCGGCCGGTGAAATGGCTGAAGCCGGGCTCGAGAGGCAGCCGGGCCGTGAAGACCTCCAGGCGCCGGATCCTCATCGCGCGCCCGCCGCCCCGAACAGCCCGCGCACCGACACCGCGCGCTCGACGATGGCGATGAGGATCACCGTCCACAGGATGATCAGCGAGCAGATCGCGATGAGCCACGGGTACATCGGCTGGTCCCAGAGGTTGTAGATCCGCACGGGGAGGGTCACCATGCGCGGCGTCGCCAGGAAGATCGAGATCGTCACGTTGTCGAAGGACGTGATGAAGGCGAACACCGCGCCCGCCATGAGGCCCGGCCGGATCAGGGGGAGCGTGGCCAGCCGGAAGGCGCGGAGCGGCGGCGCCCCCAGGTTGCGGGCCGCGCGCTCGATGGCCGGGTCGAGACCGGTGAGGCTGGCGGCGATCAGCCGGATGGCGTACGGAGTGGTCACGATGACGTGGCCCAGCACGAGGCTCGCCGACGTCGAGCCGATCCGCACCTGGTTGTAGAACTGGAGCAGCGCGATCCCGATGACGACGGTCGGCAGGATGAGCGGCGACATGAAGAACGCGTTGACCAGATCGCGCCCGGGAAACCGGTACCGCACGAGCGCGACCGCCACCGGGGCGCCGAGGACCGTCGCGAGGACGGCGGTGACGAGGGCGATCCCGAGGCTCAGCACGAACGAGTCCAGGAACTCCTGCTTGTGGAGCGCCTCTCCGTACCAGCGGAGCGTGAAGCCCTGCGGGGGGAACGTCACGTAGCTGAGCGTGGTGAAGGAGGTGGCGACGATCGCCGCCAGCGGCACCAGCAGCAGGACGATCAGCACGTAGGTGACGACGCGGAGCGCCACGGGCCGGCCTACTGGAACACGCCCGCGAACCAGCCCCGCTCCACGAGCCGGTTGTACGCGTACATCACGGCGGCGGTGAGGACCAGGAGGATCACCGAGATCGCCGCCGCGAACGGCCAGTCGAGGACCACCAGGTTCTGCTCCCAGGCGAGATAGGCGACCACCTTCACCCACGGGCCGCCGAGGAGCGTGGGCGTCACGAACGAGCTGACGCTCAGCGCGAAGACGATCAGCGAGCCCGCCACGATGCCGGGCACCGAGAGCGGCAGCGTCACCCGCCAGAACGCCATGCGCGGGCTCGCGCCCAGATTCTGCGCGGCGTGCACCACCGCGGGATCGATCGTCTGCAGCGAGCTGTAGATGGCCAGCACCATGAAGGGGTAGAACACGTGGGTGAGGCCCACCACGACCGCCGTCTCCGTGTAGATGAGCTTGAGCGGCGCGGAGACGAGGTGAAGCCCGGTGAGGACGCTGTTGATGAGGCCCCGCGGGCCGAGCACGATGACCCAGCCGTAGCTCCGGATCACCAGGCTCACCAGCAGCGGCGACACGATCAGCAGCATGAGCGCTGCCCGCTCCCGCGGCCCCGCGCGCCGGAGATAGCTCGCCACCGGGTAGCCGGTCACGAGCGCGGCGAGCGTCACCAGGACGCTGATGCGGAGGGTCGTTCCCAGCACCCCCAGGTAGAAGCGGTCGAACAGGAACTTCCGGTAGTTGTGCAGCGTGAACCGCTCCACCACCTGGAACGTCGCGGTGTCGACCCGCTCCACGCTGCCGGCGAAGAGCAGCAGGATGGGGACGGCGAAGAAGACGACGAAGATGAGCACGACGGGCCCGGCCAGGAGCCAGGGCGCGAGGCGCTCGCTGACCCGCATCAGGCTTCGGGCCCGATGGCGGCCACCAGCGACTCCCGGGCCGGCCATTCCACGTAGAGCGTCCGCCCCGCCACCGGAACGTCGCCGTCCCCGCGGTTCTTCTCCACCGCGATCAGCCGGTGGGGGCCGAACTGGACCAGGTATCGAAGATCGCCGCCAAGGTACATCACGTGCTCGAGCCGGGCCGGGAACGAGTTCGGGAGCCCGGACGGCGTTCGCGCCAGGCGCACGCGCTCCGCCCGGACGATCACCTCCACCCGGTCGCCGGCCTGCACCGGCGCCTTCCGCTCGGAGACGACGCGCTGGCCGTCCGCCAGCTCGCACGTGATCTCGCCACCCGCGACGCTCGTCACGCGGGCGGCCAGCACGTTCGGCTCGCCCAGGAACTTCGCGACGAAGGCCGTCGCCGGCTCCTCGTAGACCTCCACCGGCGTGCCCACCTGCTCGATTCGCCCCACGTTCATGACGACCACGCGGTCGGCCAGCGAGAGCGCCTCGTCCTGGTCGTGCGTGACGAAGATCGTCGTGATGCCGACCGCCTTGAGGATCCCGACGAGCTCCATGCGCATCTCCTGCCGGAGCTTGGCGTCGAGGTTCGACAGGGGCTCGTCGAGCAGCAGGATCTCCGGGTGGATCACGAGCGCCCGGGCCAGGGCGACCCGCTGCTGCTGGCCGCCGGAGAGCTGGCGGGGGTAGCGGTCGCCCAGATGGTCCAGGCGCACCAGCGCGAGGGCCTCGGCCACCCGCCGGGCGATCGCCGACCGCTCGAGCCGTCGCATGCGCAGGCCGAAGGCGACGTTCTCGGTGACCGGCAGGTGGGGGAACAGGGCGTAGCTCTGGAACACCATGCCGGTGTTCCGCTTGTGCGGAGGCAGGCGCGCGACGTCCTTGCCCGCGATGCGAATCTCCCCGGCATCGGGCGCCAGGAAGCCCGCGACCAGGTTCAGGGTGGTGGTCTTCCCGCAGCCCGACGGCCCGAGGAGGGCCAAGCGCTCGCCCTGCGCGATCGCGAGCGAGACGCGGTCCACGGCCCGCAGGGAGCCGTAGTGCTTCTCGACGCCGATCAGCTCGAGGTGCGCCACGCCTGGCCCGGACCGGCGGGTGCCCGCTATCGGGTCTCGATCTCCTTGTTCCAGCGCTCGGTCCACTCCGGGCGCTTCTGGTTGATGACCTCCCAGTTCGCCACCGTTAGCTGGGCCATGGCCTCGGGGCCGTAGACCACGCTCTTGGCGGTCTCCGGATCGAGCTTGGCCAGCTTGTTGACCGGGCCGAAGAAGATGAACTTGGCGGTGTTCACCTGCTCCTCGGCGCTCAGCATCATGTCCACGAACTTGTGGGCCAGGTCCGTGTTCGGGCGCCCCTTGACCACGGTGATGACGGCCTTCTGGCCCCAGGCGACCTCCTTCGGGTAGACGAACTGGACCGGCACGCCGGTGGCGGCCAGGTTCGCGACCCGGTCGATGTTCCACGTCCCGAGGACGGCCTGGCCCTGCTGGATCAGGGTCGGCGTCTCACCGAACTTGTCGAACGTCACCACGTTCGGCGCCAGCTGCTTCATGCGGGCGAAGCCGGGGTCCACGTTGGTGTCGGTGCCGCCGGCGATCTTGTTCAGGGCGAGCAGGAGGTACAGGCCGTTGGCGTTGCCGATGTTGTGGACGCTCACTTTGCCCTTGAGCTCGGGCCGGGCGAGGTCCGTCCAGGACGTGGGCGGCGCCCACTTGTTGTCGGCGAAGGCCTTCGTGTTGTAGTAGAGCCCGTACACGGCCAGCCCGAAGCTGATGCCCATGTCGTTGGGCTCGAAGGCCATGTCGTACAGCTCCTTGGCGCTCGTGAGCTTGGAGCGGTCCAGCTTCTCGACCAGTCCGAGGGCCACCGCCTGGCGGTGCGGCCCGTCGTCCATCATCGCGACGTCGATCTGCGGATTGTCCTTCTGGGCGCGGAGCTTCGCCAGCGTCTGCGTGGAGAAGCCCTGCACCCAGACCACCTTCGCGCCGTACTTCTTCTCGAACGCGGGCACCAGCGACTTCCGCCAGCCCGCCTCGTAGGGATCGCCCCACGCGGCGACCACGAACTCCTTCGTCTGGGTCTGTCCCGCGCTTTGCCAGCCGATGACCAGCGCCAGGGTCAGCAACGCCACGGATGCTGCCACCATCACAGTGCGCTTCATGACGACCTCCTCGCGTGTCGCGCGATGTGCATCGTCCATCAGGCGGTCCAGCGGTCCCGTCCGCCGGGCACGCGCGCAGGGCCGGGAATGCCGCGGTCCGGTGGATCGAGGACGCCGGCGGGAACTTGGCACTCTCTGTATATTCTTCGCGCCGAACCACTGTCAACGGGGGCTGCCGCCGCCGGTCGGGCGGACGCGATGCCGGCGCGATCGGGCCCGTTGACACCGGTGGTCCGGCCGATTATACAGAGAAAACACAATGCGCTCTCACCGGTCCTCCGCCCCCGCGGCCCGTCGTCCGCGGCGGGCGCTCGAGCGTGCGGTCGGTCGCTCGGAGCTCCCGAACGGCTACCGCGTCGAGGAGGCGTACCGGTACCTGAAGACCCGCATCATGTCGGCCGACCTCACCCCCGGGGCCTCGCTGAACGAGCTCGAGATCGCGGCCGCCCTCGGCACCAGCCGGACGCCCGTCCGGGAAGCCATCCGCAAGCTCGAGCAGGAGGGGCTGGCGATGCGCTACCCGAACCGGGGGGCGATCGTCGCCAAGCTCTCGATGACGGATGTCCTCGAGATCTGGCAGCTCCGAGAGATCCTCGAGCCCGCCGCGTGCCGACTCGCCGCGGACCGCGTCGACCGTCACGCGCTCGCCGAGATCGAGCGGGCCCTCCTCGATCTCCAGGGGCGTGAGACGGGTCCGGAGGCGTACGAGGGGTTCCTTCGCGCGGACATGGGTCTTCATGGCCTCATCGTCGACTCCACCGGGAATGCGACCCTCCGGCGCGTGCTCGAGATGCTCAACGAGCGCATCGTGCAGGTGCGGGTGGTCACGTCCCCCGCGCGCTTCCGGCACGCGGTGGACGAGCACCTCGCGATCATCGCCGCGCTGAAGGCCCGCGACGCGCAGGAGGCGATGGAGGCGATGCGGCGGCACCTCGTGAGCGCGCGGCAGAGCCTCGTTCTCCTCGCATGACGCTGAGCCCCGGGTCGGCGGACCTCCGATTCGGCGCGGGTCTCCTGGGTCATTACTCCCGCGCCTACCCGGTCAGCCGGGTCGCCGAGCTGGGCGTGCTCTGCGAGCGGCTCGGGTTCGACTCCTACTGGGTCGCCGATCAGCGCTGGATGCGTGACGTATGGGTCAGCCTCACCGCGACGGCCATGCGGACCTCGCGCATCCAACTCGGCACCCGGGTCACCGATCCCTACGTCCGCCACCCCGCCCTCACGGCGGTGGCCGTGGCGTCGCTCGACGAGCTCTCCGGCGGGCGCGCCATCCTCGGTCTCGGCGCCGGCGGCTCGGGCTTCCGCGAGATGGGAATCGAGCGACGGAAGCCGGTGACGGCGCTGCGGGAAGCGATCGAGCTGATCCGACGCCTTCTCGGGGGCGAGGAGGTCGACTACCGGGGCGAGCTCGTCCAGTTTCGGCTCGGCGCGCTCGAGTTCGCTACCCGGCGCGACATCCCGGTGGTCGTGGTGGCCCGCGGTCCCAAGATCCTGGAGCTGGGGGGGCGGATCGCCGACGGGGTCATGGTCGCCAGCATGGCCTCGCCGGCCGCCGTCTCCTGGGGGATCGAGCACGTCCGCGCCGGGATGCGGCGGGCCGCTCGGCCGGCCGGGGCGGTGGAGCTCTCATCGATGCTCTACACGTCCATCTCCGACGACGGGCCTGCCGCGCGCTGGATCGTCCGGCGCGGGATCGCCGCCGCGCTCCTGGGCAGCTTCCCGAACTACGACTTCCTGACCGCCAGCGGGCTCACGGTGCCGCCCGAGCTGTGGACGCTCCTCGAGACCGGGCGGCCGGATTACCCGCGCCTCATGGCCGCCATCCCCGACGCGTTCGTCGACCACCTCGGCCTCGCCGGAACCCCGGCCGAGTGCGCGGCGCAGATCGAGCGGATCGTCGCCCTCGGGGTGCGTCATCTGGTGCTCGCGCCCCTGCCCGTCGACGAGCTCCACGTGGAGTCGGTCATCGAGCCCTTTGCCCGCGAGGTGATTCCGCGCGTGCGCGCCGCCGGCATCGTTGCCTAGTCCCGGAAGGGAGAGAGGGAGCCCGCCATGCCGAGATCCCAGTGCCGCCGCCGTCTCGTGCTCCTGTCCGCCGTCCTCGTCCTGCTCCTCCTGCCGGTGACGGGCGCCCTCGCGCAGGCGCGTCACAAGCTCACCCAGGCCGGCTTCCGCGTCCTCTACATGGCGCCGGCCTTCATCGCGCTGGAGAAGGGCTTCTTCACGCAGGAGAACGTGGACTTCACGTTCACGGAGCTCGACAGCGGGGCGCTCGGCGCGGCGGCCGTCATCTCGGGGAACGCCGAGATCTCGGACCTCGACCCGCTGGGCGTGGCGCGGCTCCAGCAGGAGGGGAAGCCCCTCCTCCTCTTCTACAACCTCGTCGGGCGGGTCACCCTGGACCTGATCGTGCGCACGCCCGTCGCGCAGCGGCTGGGGCTCACAGGGGACACGCCGCTGGCGGCACGCTACGCCGCCCTCAAGGGCCTGACCATCGGCATCACGCGTCCGGGTGCCCCGACCGACGTCTTCGCCCGCTACTTCCTGGTGCGCGCCGGCCTCAACCCCGATCGCGACGCGACGCTGGTCCAGGTGGGCGGGGTGCCGGCCCTGGCCGCGGCCTTCAAGAGCGAGCGCATCGATGCATTCCTGCTCTCGCCGCCCCTCCCGCAGACGCTCGAGCGTGAGGGAGCGGGACGCATCGTCATCCGGAACACCGCCGGGGACGTGCCGGAGCTGAAAGACACCACCTACGCCGCCATGTTCACCACGGCCGAGTACGCGCGGCGGAACGGCGCCGCGCTCCAGGCCTACGCCCGGGCGCTCCGGCGCGCGACCGAGTGGCTCCAGACCAACAAGCCGGAAGGCCTGCGCATCCTGGGCGAGAAGTACTTCAAGGAGACGCCAGCGGCGAGCCTCGCCATCTCGCTCGACGCGACCCTGCCCGCCATCAGCGCCGACGGCCGTTTCAGCCAGACGGGGATCCAGCGGTACCTCGACATCTTCAAGACCGTCGGCGAGACGGTGAGCGCGAGCGCGGCCGAGGGCGTGCTGTGGACCAACGAGTTCGTCCGGTAGCGCTGGCCACCGCCGGCGACCAGGCGAGCGCGTCCGGCGGGCGCGGGCCGGCGCTCGAGGCGCGGGGGGTCTACAAGGTCTTCGTGCCGCGCGGGGGCTCGAAGGCCCAGCCGATGACCGCGCTCCGCAACGTGAACCTCGAGGTCGTACCCGGGGAGTTCCTCTCGCTGATCGGCCCCTCGGGCTGCGGCAAGTCGACCGTCCTCAACATGTTCGCCGGGCTCACGGCGCCGACCGAGGGCGAGATCCTCCACGACGGCGGCCGGGTGGAGCGCGTCAACACGCGCGTCGGCTACGTCACCCAGGACGACAACCTCCTGCCATGGCGCACGACCCTGGCCAACGTGGAGATCGCGCTCGAGCTGAAGCAGATGCCGCGGGAGCCCCGACGCGCCCGGGCCCTCCAGTACCTGGGCCGGGTCGGGCTCCGGGGGTTCGAGCACCACTATCCCCACGAGCTGTCGGGCGGCATGCGCAAGCGCGTCTCGATCGTCCGGACGCTGGTGGACGAGAGCGTGAACGTCATCCTGATGGACGAGCCCCTGGGCCCGCTCGACGCCCAGACGCGGCTCCTCCTGCAGGACGAGCTGCTCCAGCTCTGGCAGGGGAGCGGCCGCACGGTGGTCTTCGTGACCCACGATCTCGTGGAGGCGATCGCGCTCTCGGATCGGATCGCGATCTTCACGAGCGCGCCCGGCCGCATCAAGGAGATCCGGGAGGTGCGGATCCCCCGGCCGCGCGACGTGTTCCACATTCACGAGGCGCCCGGGTTCGCCGAGATCTACGACGCCATCTGGAACGACCTGCGGGACGAGATCCGCCGAGCGCGCGAGGCCGGGCGTGCCTGAGCTCGATCGCGAGGCGGTGCTGCGGGCGCGGGAGAGCGTCCGCGCGCGCCGGGCGGCGCGGCGGGACCGCCTCCGCATCCTCGCCGGGCAGATCCTGCTCCTGGCGCTCCTCCTGGGCGGGTGGGCGTGGGCCTCGGGGCGGGTCGTCGATCGCCTGTTCCTGAGCGATCCGGTGAGCGTGGCGCGGGCCTTCTGGAGCATCCTCCTGAAGGGCACCCTCTGGTATCACCTGCGCTTCACGCTGACCGAGACGTTGCTTGGTTACGTGATCGGCGCGGGCCTCGGCCTGGCCGGCGCGCTCGTCGTCTCGCTGATCCCGGCCGGCGAGTCCGTGCTGCGGCCCTTCGTCCTGCTGGCATACGCCACGCCGAAGATCGCCCTGGCGCCGCTCATGATCATCTGGTTCGGCATCGGGATGCTGCCGAAGGTGCTGCTGGCGGCCACCTTCGTGTTCTTCGTCGTCTTCCTGAGCACGCTGGCCGGCGTCGCGACGGTGTCGCCGGAGCTGGTGTCGGTGGTGCGGGTGATGGGCGCCCGGCCGCTGTCGGTGTTCCGGAAGGTCGTGCTGCCGAGCGCCTTGCCCTTCATCGTGACCGCGCTCCGCATCACGATCCCGGCCGCCCTCATCGGCGCGATCATCGGGGAGTTCATCAGCAGCAACCGTGGCGTGGGCTACCTCATCAACGCCGCCAGCTCGCGCTACGCGACCGCCGAGGTGTTCGCCGGCATCGGGAGCCTGCTCGTCCTCGTTCTGTGCATGAACGCCGGGCTGTCGCTCCTCGAGCGGAGCTGGTTCCGGTGGGCGCCCCGCGATCCGCTCGTGACGACGTAGGCCGGCCGGCATGACGGACGTGCTGACCGCCCTCGAGTCGATCCTGGCCCCGTCCCGCGCGGCGCTGCTGGTCGTCGACGTCCAGAACGACTTCGTTCACCCCGACGGCTGGGCCGCCCGCCACCAGCCCGGCGGGCCGTCGCTGCGTCACGTCATCCCGCCGATCAACCGCCTGATCGGGGCCGCCCGGGCCGCGGCCGTGCCGGTCGTCTACATCCTCATGGAGCACGGGCCGGCGATCGACCTCCCCAACTACCGGGCGCGCTACGCGGCGCGGGGCATGGCGAACGACATCTTGTGCGCGGCCGGCACCTGGGGCGCCCACCTGGACAGCGAAGTGACGCCGCCGGCGCCGGGCGATCTCACGATCGTCCGGCACTCGTACGACGCCTTCGCGGGCACGCCGCTCCACGCGCTCCTGCGCGAGCGGCAGGTCGAGTCCGTGGTGGGCGCGGGTGTCGTCACGAACCTCTGCGTCCAGACCACCATCCAGCACGCGTTCGCCCTCGGCTACTACGTCGTGGTGGCCGAGGACGCGACCGCCGCCGCCGACCCGACGGTGCAGGCGGTGACCCTGACGAACTTCCGCCAGTACTTCGGACCCGTGGTGTCGAGCGAGACGATCGGGCACCACTGGCGTGATCCCCGACGCCGGGGCGAGGCCCCGGCCTGACCCTCTGGAGGACCCGATGACCCGTCCCATGCCGTTGGCGTTCAGCGACGCCGAGTACGCGCGCCGCCTCCGCGACCTCCGGGCCCGGATGCGCACCGCCGCGCTCGACGCGCTCCTGGTGGTCGTGGCCGAGAACATCACGTACCTGAGCGGCTACGAGACGATCGGCTACTCCAACTTCGGGGTGCTCGTCGTGCGCCTGGACGCGGACCCCTTCCTGTTCGTCCGGGAGATGGAGCGCACGGTCGCGGAGACGACCACGTGGCTCCGCGACTTCGAGAGCTTCGCGGACGACCAGGACCCGCTGGAGCAAGCGGTCGCGGTGCTGCGGAAGCGCGGGTGCCTCGACGGGCGCGTCGGCGTGGAGCTCGGGGAGTCCTTCGTCTCGCCGGCCGCCATGGATCGGCTGCGAAAGCTCCTGGGCCAGCCCGTCGACGGGACTGGCCTCGTCGAGGCCGGGCGGGCGATCAAGTCGGCCGAGGAGGTCGCCCTCATCCGGCAGGCGTGCCGCATCACCGAGGCCGGAGCGGATGCCGCCCTCCACGCGATCCGGCCCGGGGTCACCGAGAACGCGGTGTCGAGCGCGGCCTACGCCGCGATGATGGCGGCCGGGTCCGACTTCTTCGCCGGGGACCCCATCGTGACCTCGGGGTGGCGGTCCGGGGTTGCCCACCTCACCTTCGGCAATCGCCGCCTCGAGGCCGGCGACACGATCCTGCTCGAGCTGAGCGGGTGCCGCCGCCGGTACTTCGGGCCGCTCATGCGGGGCGCCGTCATCGCGCCCGTGCGGGACGAGGCGCGCCGGATGGCCGACGTCATCATCGCCGCCCTGGAGGCGGCCATCGCCGCCATCCGGCCGGGCGTGACCAGCGGGGAGGTGGACGCGGCGTGCCGGGAGCCGATCGAGCGCGCCGGGTTCGAGCCGAACTTCCGGAAGCGGACCGGCTATTCGGTCGGCGTCGGCTACGCGCCGAGCTGGGGCGAGGGGCACATCGTGAGCCTCCGCCGGGACGATCCGAGGCGCCTCGAGCCCGGGATGGTGTTCCACATGCCGCCGGCCCTCCGGGTGCCGCGGCAGTATGGGCTCGGGTTCAGCGAGACCGTCCTGGTGACGCCGACCGGCTGCGAGGTGCTCACGAACCACCCCCGACGCCTCTACGTGGCCGGCGGCTGAGCCGCCCGGCCAGGAGCCCGAGGCGCACGTGACGTCGCGCTCGACCGGGGCGACGGAACTCGCGACCGACGTCCTGGTCGTGGGGGGCGGGCTGGCCGCTCTCCGCGCGGCGTGGAGCGCCCGACAGGCCGGCGCGCGCGTGCTGGTGGTGGTCAAGCGCAAGCTCGGCCAGAGCGGTTCCTCCGCGAACACGTCGGGCGGCTTCGCCGCGGCGTGGACCGATCTCGATCCCGCCGACGACCCCCGGCAGCACTACGCGGACACGATCATCGGCGGCGGGCTCGTCAACGAGCGCGTCCTGGCCCGCGCGCTCGCCGAGGAGGCGCCGGCGCGGCTCCGTGAGCTGATCGAGGTGGGCGCCCAGTTCCAGCGGCGGAACGGGGCCTACTACCTCTCGCCGAGCGGGGATCATCGCCGCCCGCGCGTCCTCGTGCCCGAGCACATCCGCGGCACCGATCTGACCTTGCCCCTCCGGGCCGCCGTCCTGGCCGCGGGGGTCGATGTACTGGAGAATGTCCTCGTCGTCGAGCTCCTGGTCGACGATGGCCGGGTCGTCGGCGCGCTCGGGCTCCGGCGCGACCGCGCCGAGCTCGTGCTGATCCAGGCGGGGGCGACGGTGCTCGCGGCGGGGGGTGCCGGCCGCCTCTTCAGCGTGACCAGCAACCCGGTGGACGTGACGGGGGGCGGCTACGCGCTTGCGCTCCAGGCCGGCGCTGTCCTCCGCGACATGGAGTTCATCCAGTTCTATCCGTGGCGATGCATCCGGCCCTTCGGCTCGAGCCGGGTGCCGGTGCAGCCGTCGACGTTCGTCTCCGGCGCCCGGCTGTACAACGCGGCCGGCGAGCGCTTCATGGAGGCCTACGACCCGGTCCGGAAGGAGGCGAGCACGCGCGACGTCGCCGCCCGGGGGATCTTCGACCAGATCCGGTTCGGCAAGGCCGTGGACGGCGGCGTCGTGCTCGACGTCTCGGACGTGCCCGACGACGTCTTCCGGTTTGAGAACAAGAAGGTCGTGGAGCGCCTCGATCCCCACGGCATCGACTACCGGACGATCCCGCTGATCATCGCGCCCGAGGCGCACTTCGTCATGGGCGGCGTGCAGATCGACGAGGAGAGCGGCGCCACCCGGCCCGGTCTCTATGCCTGCGGCGAGACCGCGGGCGGCGTCCACGGAGGGAACCGTCTCAACAGCAACGCGGTGCCCGAGACGCAGGTCTTCGGCCACCGCGCCGGCCAAGGGGCTGCCCGCTACGCCGGCACCGCGGCCCCCGGGCGCATCGACGACGGCAGCGTCGCGCGATGGACGCGACGGCTCGGCGCGATCCGGGACGAGCGGTCGGACGTCTCGGCCGGGCTCAAGGCGTCCCTGACGGCCTTCCGCGACGCCATGTGGCTCGGGCTGGGGATCGTCCGCACCGAGGCCGGGCTCCACAAGGCGGCGGCCGACGCCGCGGCGCTCGCCGCGGACGTGGGCGAGATGCCGCTCGAGACGCTGGGCGAGCTGGTGGCCGCGACGGAGCTCGACCACCTCGCCGCCGCCGCCACGGCGTCGACGGCCAGCGCGCTCCTCCGGACCGAGAGCCGGGCCGCCCACTACCGAGACGATCATCCCGAGACCGATCCCGATTGGGTGGCGACCGTCGTCTACGCGCGGGGGCGGGCGGAGCGGCGCGCGCTGGCGGTCGACCCCGCGGAGGCGGGCCGGCTGGCCCGACCGCCCATGCGGGCGCCCGGCGCCGACGAGTTCGTCGAATGAGCCTACAGGCCGAAGGTCGTCCTCACAGGCCGAAGGCCGTCCGATGACGGTTGTCGCCGCATTGGGGCCGACCGCCCACGAGGCCGAGCTGGTCGCGAGGACCGGCGCCGCGGAAGCCACGCGGGATCGGACGCGCCGGATCGGTGTTGCCGTGGGCCGTGCGCTGGTCCTCGCGGTCTTTCTGGGGGCCTGGGCGTTCGCGTCGGGTCGGCTCGTCGACGCCGAGTTTCTCAGCGACCCCCGCGGCGTCACGACCGCGTTCATCACCCTGGTCACCTCCGGCCGGCTCTTCCCCCATCTCGCGCAGACGCTGGTCGAGGTGCTGGGCGGGTATGCGATCGGTGTCGTGCTGGGGGTGGCCCTGACGGTGCTCGTCGCTGCGGTCGAGGCCGCGCACCGGGTGCTCCGTCCGTTCCTGATCGCCTTCTACTCGATCCCGAAGATTGCCCTCGCGCCGCTCATGGTCATGTGGTTTGGCCTCGCCACCGCGCCGAAGATCATCCTGGCTGCGGCGTTCGTCTTCTTCGTCGTGTTCATGAACATGGTGGCCGGTGTCTACACCGTGAACCCGCAGCAGGCCAACGCCCTCCGGGTCATGGGCGCGGGTCGCGTCGACCTTCTCCGGAAGCTGATCCTGCCCGGGACGGTGCCGTACCTGATGACCGGCCTCCGCCTCGCCGTGCCCGAAGCCCTGATCGGGGCCGTCGTGGGCGAGTTCATCTCGGCCAACCGTGGCCTCGGCTACCTGGTCACCTCGGCCGCCGCGCAGTTCAACACCGCCGGGACGATGGCCGCGATCCTCGCGCTCCTCCTGATCGTGGCGGCCATGGATCTCGCCCTGAGCCTCGCCGAGCGGCGCCTCCTCCGGTGGCGTCCCCGCCCGGCCGTATCGCTGGTGAGGGCGTGAGACGGGCCCTGTCCGAGGAGGAGAATTCCCCGACGTTCATCCAGCGGTCCCGGTCGGTCATCCGGGACCCACAGCAAGGGAGAGTCAGCCGATGAAAGCGTGGAAGGGATTCGCGTGTGCGACCGTGCTGTTGGCGGCCCTGGCCGGCCCCCCGGCCTCCGAGGCCCAGGCGCCCGTCAATGTGAAGCAGGCCGGCTTCAAGGTCATCGACCTGGCGGTGCCGTTCATCGCCAAGTCCGAGGGATTCTTCGAAAGGAACGGCCTCGACTGGGAATACGTGGAGATCGACAGCGGCAAGCTGGGCGTGGCCGCACTCCTCTCCGGCAACGCGCAGTTCACGGATTTCGCCGTCGACGACGTGGCCGCCCTTCAGAAGGAGGGCAAGGACCCGGTGCTCGTCTACAGCATGGTCAACGCCCTGACCATGGACATGGTGGTGCGAAACGACGTCCTCGAGCGGCTGAAGATCACCCCCGCCTCGCCGCTCGGCGACAAGCTCAAGGCGCTCAAGGGACTGACGTTCGGGATCACGCGCCCCGGCGCGGTGACGCAGCTCTTCCCGTCGTACCTCCTGCGCAAGGGCGGCTTCAATCCGGAGAAGGACGCCACCTTCGTGCAGATCGGAGGCGGCCAGTCCCTGGTCGCGGCCATGAAGGCGAAGCGGATCGATGCCTTCATGCTGTCCGCGCCCGCGCCGTATCTCCTCGAGCGAGACAAGGTGGGCACGGTCGTGCTCAAGAACTCGGCGGGTGAGGGGCCGCCCGAGTTCGGCGACTTCGCGTTCGAGTGCATCGCCGTGCTCAAGTCCTGGGCGGAGAAGAACCCCCGGCTCGTCGAGGCGTACATCCGGTCGCTGAACCAGGCGTATGACTGGATGCTGGCGAACCGCCCGGCGGCTCTCGCCCACCTGAAGAAGTACTTCGCGGAGACCGACGACGCGACGCTCAAGATCTCGTTCGACGCCCTCATCCCGGCCATCCGGAAGGGCGGCCGGCTGACCCAGGCGGCCGTCACGAACCAGCTGAACGTGATGAAGGCGATCGGCGCGGTGGAGGGGACGCCGGACACGACAGAGGGTGTGCTCTGGACGAACGCGTATAACAAGTAGCGACCGGACCGGCGCCGGTAGTGCCCGAGTAGTCGGCCGACGTACCGCCACGGCTCGACCGACTATTCGGACACTACCCGCTCGCGCCCTTCTCGAGGATCCGGCGGCTCCGGGCCGTCTGTCGCCTCGAGAGCCCGCGCCCGTCTGCGAGGCGTACCTCGACGTCTCGCTAAAATCAGCTGGAGCTTTCGGGCGGTGCGAGGGGGAGGCCCTCGAGAGCGGCTCGCGCCTTCTGGCGAGCCCGGCGAGGCCGCCGCGTGTCCGAGCGTGCCGCCGCCGGCGCCGGGCCCCGGCGCCCTACACGCTGTCGCCTCGGCCGACTCGAAAGGGGGCCCGCTCTAGGCTACGGCTCGCGCCTGCCCTTGACGGGCGAGGCCGAAGCTTCGCCCCGGCGGGTTCCGCTCAGGGGTTGCCGCTTCGTCATGAGGCCGGTGGTGCCGAGTCAGTGCGCTTCGACGACCGCGGTGATACCCCCGCCATTGAGATCGAAGACCTGCAGGGATGCGCGTACCGAATTCGGGCCCGCGGCGAAGAGGCCTACTCGGCAGTACGCGCTCGTGACGTCCTCGCGCGGCGTTACGCGAGTCGTGCAGACGACCCCGGGCCCGATCGGTGCTCCCTCGCAAGAGATGAACGGCGCGGAAGGGGGGCTGCTGATGTCGGTCCCCCCATCATCGAAGATGGTCGCCGAGACGAGCAGCGGGTTCTTGGTCAGATTTACGACCTGACACAAGAAGTCGAGACACGCCAACGGCGCCGTGACCAGCCTCGTGAGGGCTCCTGGAGGTATCGTGAACGGAGGTTCGCCGTGAGCGAACCCAGCCGAAACTCACCGTCCAAAGGGGCTCGAATCCTGTTGGGAGCCACCACTGTTGGTGATATGGGCGTCACCAGCCCGGGGACGCCCGGAAGTGCCCCTCCCACGGACTGCGGAGTAGTTGGCTGGCGAGCGTGCCCTTCGAGAGCCAGTCGACCGCGTCACGTCCTCGGCCGATGCGAGCCGCGCCGCCGCGCGCCTCCGGGCCCGGGCCCCCGCGCCGGAGTGTAGCGCGCACTGGGCCAGCGCGGAACGGGCCGCCAGGGGCGCGGCGGACTGGGGGAGCCGGCGTGAGGCGTTGCCCCCGCGGGTCGCCGGGCAGACCGAGACGCGGGGAATATTTCGGCTCCGTCACGGCTCTTAGGAACTGCAGGGCGATGAGCAGGAATGCCCCGGAGCTCAGACGTTTCGAGGATCAGGTCTTAGTCCACCTGGATGTCCTTTACCGGACGGCGCTGCGATTGACCGGTACGGCCGCCGATGCCGAAGACCTGGTCCAGGAGACGTGCCTGCGGGCGCTCCAGGCCTTCGACCAGCTCAAGTACCCTCATGCGGCCCGAGCATGGGTGTTTTCGATCCTCCGGTCCATTTTCCTCCGCCAGGCCGAGCGATCCCGTCAGGCGCGTCTGAGCCTCAAGGACCTAGACGAGGCGGTCCTGGGCCAGGCCCCAACCGAGGAGAGGGCCTCGCCCATGGAGCAGGCGCTGCTCGAGGAGGTGCGGACGGCCACGCTCAGACTCCCGGCCCCTTACCGCGAGGCGCTGGTTCTGGCTCACATCGGTGGGTTCTCCTATCGAGAGATGGCCCAGATCCTAGAGGTGCCGCTTGGCACCGTCATGTCGCGGCTGTTCCGGGCCCGCCGGATGGTCCGAGCTGCCCTCATGGAACCCGTGGGATCGCACGCGCCAGTGGAGCCAGAGCGATGACGTGCGGCGACCTACTCCACGCAATCGACCCGTATCTGGACGACGAGCTCTCCGTCCTGGAAGTTCTCCGCGTGCACGCGCATCTGCTCCGGTGCAACCCCTGCCGGACAGCCATGGAGTCGGAGGTTCGCCTGCACTCGCTGCTGGAGGCGGACGGCCTGCAGGACTCAGCGTCGCCCGCGCTCAGAGACCGGATCCTCCAGCAGCTTGCCGCTGCGTCGCTCCGGCCGTCCTCATCGGGCCGGAGGCGCTCGCGGGTCGCCACCCCGTACGCGGTGCTCGGCGTGATCGTCCTCGTGGCCGCCCTCTTCGCGGGCGTCACGGTCTTCCGGTTCACCGGCCCTTCAGATCTCACGCCCTTCGTGGAGGAGGTGGCCGCCAAGCACCTCCTTTACGCCGAGAGGTCCGGGCCCGCGCTCGGTCTGGAGACGGTCGACGTCGGTCGGCTGGCCGGCTGGTTGACCGCCCAAGTCGGCTTCCCGATCAAGGCGCCCAGCGACCTTCGACCGGGAGAGCGCCTCGTCGGCGGGCGCGTCTCTTCGCTCGGTGACGCGCCGGCCGCATACCTGCTCTACGAACAGGGGCAGCACCCTGTGTCCCTGTTCATTACCCGACGTCCGTCCTCCGGGTCTCCCGAGGGGAACCGGTGGGTCGTCGACGGAATGGAGCTCTACACGACCCGGCTGGGCGCCCTGACGCTCGTCTGGTGGGAGGACGAGGACTACGTGTACGCCGCGACCTCGACCGGGAGCCGTAGGGATCTCGCAGAGTTCGCCCTGCTGTGCGTCAGGAGTGCGCGAACGTCAGGCTGACCGAGCCGTTGGCTAAGATCACGAACCCCTGCAAGGAGGCAAGCCATGCCGTCTATGCACCGTCGCAAGATCGGTCTCGGTATTCTATGTGTCTCGCTGGTCGGGTTCGGGATCCCGAGCGCGGCACCGAGTCCGGCCGGGGCCAAGTCTCGGCTCCACCAGATGGTAACCGTACCGGAGGAGGACCGCTTCACACCGTTCGCCCTGACGATCCACGCTGGCGACGTGGTCGAGTGGGTGAATATGGATACTGATGACCATACGATCGTCAGCGACGATTTTTTCAATACCGCAGGGCATCGCGGGCTCGATCAGCTTCTCCCTGGTACTGACAGCAACGGGGGACAGCCGGGGAGATTCCAGCTGCGGTTCTCCAGGCCGGGCACGTTCGTCTACTTCTGTCGGTTTCACGCCCATCTCGACAACGACCACCAGCCCGTCGCTCCCGGGCCTGAGGGTGGGATTCAGGATGCGAACGGAAACTTCGGCACGCCGATGATGGGCATCATTACGGTGAATGAGGAGGACTGATGTTCGCGCCCGAGCCAGGGTAATGTAGCGGCCGAGCTCGCCGCACGGCTGTTCGGCCACGTCGCTCCACGTCACCGAGTCCGTCGGTCCTCGGGGGTGGTGGGTGCCGGCGTGGCGGGCTCGGCCTGGCTCCCGGCTAGGCTGGCGTCCTGCTTTGGCTCCTTCTCATCAACGAGATCGGAGCGGTATCAGACATCCTTAGGCAGAGCCTCTTGCAGCAGAGCGTCCCCGCCGCACGGCGCCGCCGGGCAAGCGGCGCGCGCGCGTGGTAGCGATCGGCGTGGGATCGGTAGGTCAGCTTCAGATCGGGGCGCTCGTGTCCGTGCTGGGCGTCGCGGCCGCCCTAGAAATGAGCGGCGCTGCACTCGTCACCGTTGCGGTCGGCCCCCGGATCCTCGTCACACGGTACGTAGCTTCTGAAGCGTAAGCAGCTTGCCGCGTGGCGTTCGGCGATCGTATCGCGGCCGGCGACCGATGTCGGGAACACGCTTCCGGTGACCCACCCTTGGGAATGCTTCGAGCCTGAGTCGTCTCTCTATCTGGTGAAGGTCGGCACGATAAGTGGAGGCCGCGCACGGGGACGAATGACCACATCCTGAGCACGCGGATCTGGCGGTTCGAGACCCAGACTCTGCCCCATCTGGCTGACCGGTATCGGATGGTGGTCGAGACCGCGGGACGCTCGCCGGCCACCGGAAGGACCATCAGACGACTTGTACTCAGGGGGATGGTCCTCGTCGGGATGAGCCTCTGAAGGAGAGCGGCCGACAGCGGGAGGTGACGGCTGGAACACACGACGCGAGACGGGGCCCAGGCGCATTCGCGGTGTGGCTGGGCCCATTTGCCCACGACCCTGAATCCCGTGGAGGTACCGTTCAATGGGCAGGTTGAGTCTATCACGCGGGAATGGTCTCCGCCGGGTCGCCGGGCTCGGCGGGACCGGTGCGTTCGTCCTCTGGGCCGCCGGAGTCGCTCTCCTCTTTATCCTCGTCGGGTGTCTCGCGGGCGTCGCGCCTCCCGCGGAAGCGGTCCCGAGCTTCGGCCGCCTGACTGGACTCCCTTGTTCGGCCTGCCACAGCAATTTTCCTCAACTGACGCCACTCGGCCGGCAGTTCAAGATGCAAGGGTACGCGTTCGGAGGCGGTACACCGACCATCGGCCAATTCGCGCTTGAGACGATCTCGTCTTTCACGCACACGGACGCGGGCCAGCCGGGCGGGGCGGCCAAGGGCTTCGGCCACAACGACAACCTCGCGCAGGATGCGATCAGCCTCTTCTACGGTGGGCCGATCTACTCCCGGTTCGCGGCGTTCATCCAGGCGACGTACGACGGGATCGCGGACCATTTCGCGCTCGACAACACGGACTTCCGCCTGGCCAACACGTTCACGATCAAAGAGATCCCGGTCATCCTCGGGCTGACGGCGAACAATAACCCCACTGTCCAGGACCCGTGGAACACGACCCCGGCGTGGGGTTACCCGTTCGTCAGCTCGGGGCTCGCCCCGACCCCGGCGGCCTCGCCCCTCATCGCCCAGGGGCTGACGGGACAGGTCTACGGGATCGGCGGCTACACCCTCGTAAACAACCTCCTCTATTTGGAGGTGGGCGGGTATCACCACATCGACACGGGGGCGCAGCAGGCGCTGGGCGTGTTCGACCCAGCGGCCGACGTCGTCGAGGGCTTCGCCCCCTACTGGCGGGTCGCGCTCCAGCATAGCTGGGAGGGTGGGCACTATCTGTCGATCGGGACCTTTGGCCTCGACGCCCACACGTTCCCGGGCGGCGATCAGAGCATGGGGAGCGACCGCCGCACGGACCTGGGAGCGGACCTGGAATACCAGTTCATCGTCCCGGAGCACAACGTGACTGTCCTGGCCTCGTGGATCCGGGAGGACCAACGGTGGGCGGCGAGCCAGCTATTGGGGAAGACCGCCAACACGGCGGACACCTTGAACACGGTCAAGGTGTCTGTCTCATACATGTACGATCTCACGTACGCGCTGTACGGGACCTACTTCGCGACCTACGGGACCAAGGACCCGGTGCTCTACGCACCGGGCGACATCACCGGCAGCCGGACGGGCCGGCCGAACTCGAACGGGTGGATCATCGAGTTCGACTATCTCCCGTTCAACAAATCCGGGGGGCCATCATTCTGGCGCTGGTTCAACCCGAAATTCCTCGTGCAGTACACGATCTATACGGAGTTCAACGGGGCGAGCCGTGACTATGACGGCTCCGGCCGCCAGGCGTCGCACAACAACACCCTGTTCGTGGCCGCGTGGTTCCCGTTCTGAGCTGGCGATCAGGTCACACGGCAGCGGATCCGGCCATCGGAGGGCGAAGCGACGGTCGGGCTCGTCGATGCCGGAATTGGGCGAGGCGACGCCGAACACGGTGGCGTGCTTTCCCAAGGGGGTAGATGGTCGTGAGGACCTCCCACCGCGCACGGCGACTCATGATGTAACCCTCCTCCGGCCCTTGCGCCGTTTGGGTTACATTCCAAATTGCGCGTCTCCTCGCGCTCGGTAACATTCTAGATGGCCCGACGCCTTGCGCTCCGAAAGGGGGTGACCTATCATCCAGACAGCCGAGTTGCACGCGGAGCGGTCGCTCGGGACGAGTCGCACCCGGTGGGGAGATTGAGGGGCTTGGCACGACTCGGTGCGGTCCTAATGCTCGCGGCCCTTCTCGGGGCTGGGTGTGCGAGCCGATCGAAGCCGCCAGTCGACGACTCGTCGGCTCACTCGCGGGTACCGCCTGCGCGCGCAACCGCCCGGCCGGAGACGCGGCCCTACACCGATCGCGAGCTGGCCGACGAACTACGCCGGCAAGGTATCGGGGGACAGACCGGGATCACGATTCCGCCCGCCGGGCCCCCTGCTGAGATCACGGAAACCCCCCGCGGCGTGGTCATCACGCTCCCCCACACGCACTTCGCGTTCGACAGCTACGATCTCGACCCGCAAGCGCGGCGTGTGGTCGAGCGGATGGCCTATGTTCTCAATCACCCCCGGGCGGCGGGTCGCGTGGTCATTCTCGAAGGTCACGCGGACGCCATCGGCACACAGGCGTACAATCTGACCCTCTCGCGTCACCGGGCCGAGACGGTCGCGCGGGAGCTCATCGGGCAGGGGGTGCAGCGCAAGCGGATCACGGTCGAGGCGTACGGTGCGTCGCGTCCCGTGGCGCCGAACCGCAATCCAGACGGCACGGACAATCCGACTGGCCGCGCGAGGAACCGGCGTGTCGAGGCTCTCATTCGGAATTAGCCTTAGCCGGTTCGCGGGCCCTCGGGCGCGCGAATCGGCAGGATGCTCCTAGCGATGCATGCTCCTCCGTGGGCGTCCAGGCCGCACCCATTCTCTGACACCGCGGACCCGGACGTCTTTTACCGGAGTCCGATTCACGAGAACGCGTGTGCCGAACTCTTCGCCGCCGCAAAGACGCACGGGGGCTTACTCGTCCTCTCCGGGGAGCCAGGGACCGGGAAGACGCTCGTGCTGCGCCGCGTCGCGCGCGATCTGGAGCGAGCAGGTGGTCGCGTGCTCTGTTTCAGCTATTGCGTGCCCCTTCACGAGGTTCTCTCGCCGCTCGGCAGAGAGCCGAGCCTCCCGGGTGCGATCGCGCCGGCTACGGGGCGCGAGGCCCTCCTCGTGGCTCTGGAGACCCGCGTCCGCTCGGAGGACGCGACGATGATCGCTATCGACGAGGCGCAGCAGCTGGAACCCGGGGAACTTCAGGCCCTCCGTGACCTCGCGGAGGCCGGGCCGTCCGGGAGGCCGTTACCCATCCTGCTCGTCGGCCAGCCCGGGCTCGACGTGAAGCTCGCGCGTCTGGTGGGTGACGAACGGGAGCGGGCCTTCGCGCTCCGCGTTCAGCTGTTGCGTCTGGAGATCTCGGATGTGCGCGCCTACGCGGCGTACCGGCTCGAGCAGGTAGGTTTGCGCCTCGATGACGTGTTCCAGGCCGAAGCGGTGGAGCGAATCGCTGCCTATGCGGAGGGCATCCCGCGAGTGATCAACCAGCTGTGCGACGTGGCTCTCCACATCGCCAGCCAGGCCGGTTTTCCGACGGTGCCGGCCTCTGCCGTCGACACGGGAGGTCGCTGGCTAGGTCTCGAGCGCCCGATTCCGTCGGCCACCGAGGGGACCGTGCGCCGCGCGGAGCGGGCGATGCGGCGTGCCGACGCCATCGGGATGATCGCAGGACGGCGAAGGTTCCAAGCGTGGACGGCGGGTGTCGGCGTCCTCGTCATCATCGGGGCGCTCCTCTATGCGTTCCGGCCAGAGTCCTCAGAACCACCGCCTGAAGTTCCGGCGCTCACCGAACCCAAGGTGCCTCGGCAACCCCGGGAGCCGCTGGAGTCCCGCACACCGCAGATGGGCCAACCCGGGCAGTCTGCCACGCTGGGCGCGGTCGAGCGGCCGCCGAGCATCGCTCGTCAGCCGGAAGCCAAGGTGCCTCCGCAACCCCGGGAGCCGCTGGAGTCCCGCACACCGCAGATGGGCCAACCCGGGCAGTCTGCCACGCTGGGCGCGGTCGAGCGGCCGCCGGGCATCGCTCGTCGTCGCCCGCCGCATGAGCGTGTGGCGTCAGCGGGGAAAGGCCCTGGGACGGAGGCGGCGATCGCTGCCAACACGCTGGCGCCAATGGCCCCGCGAGCGGTCTCAGGGACGTCGCGCGCGCTCCTGGACGCCGCAGAGGCAGGGAACCTGGCGGAGGTGAGAGCTCTCCTGCAGTGGGGCACGCCGCCAGACGCGCGGGATGCAATTGGGATGACGCCTCTGATGGCCGCCGTCATTCATGGTCATGAGGGGGTGGCCGGGCTGCTACTCGCGCGCGGCGCGGATGTCAACGCGGCGGATGATCGCGGCGTGACGATCCTCATGTTGGCGGCGAACAACAACCGCGCAGCGCTGCTACAGACTCTCCTCAGCCGCGGTGCCCACGTCAACGCCCGGACCCAGGCTGGATGGACCGCACTCACGTATGCCGCGTGGAAGGGGCACGTGGACATGGCCCGCCGGTTGCTCGCGGCCGGCGCGGACCCGTCGGCCACCGACCGGAACGGCTGGACCCCGCTCCAGTACGCGGCCTGGCGCGCCGCGGAGGTCATGCGCGGCGGACCCCCAGACGCTGCTAGCTCATCGACGGCGGACGACCCGGAGTCCGTAGCGGCCGCCCATCTCGAGTACATGGACTTGGTCACGCTCCTTCGGAAAGTGACGGCGCGGCACTAGCCGGCTACTGAGGGCGGGTGTCGCTCGACCGGCCGAGGCCGCCACCGAGGGAGCCCACCGCCCCGTTGGCCGATGCCCTCGCGCGGTTCAGCCTGCCGGCGCTCAAGCCTGGGCGACTGGTGGCACGTCCCCCTCCGCGCCCTGGGTGCCGGAGGCGCGGGCCGGGGGTTTGGTGCTCCTCGACGGGAGTTCCGCCGGTGGCTGGAAGTTCCTCGCCCAAGCCCTGGAAATTGGTCAACTCCCGCTCCTCGGCCTGGTCGCCACGCTGATGGAGATCTTGGGCGCGCGGCACTGCGGGGCGATCGTGGGGGCCGTCGCCCCGGCGCGAACGGCACTCGGGCGATCGGCCAGTCGGCCCCTCTCTTCTGTGGGTCGGATTCGGCTCCTACCCTTCGTTGTTCTGGTTGCTAGCCGGTGCTGGTTCTGGCAGATCCGGCCGTGCTGTTCGCCGGCTCGCAGGTCAAGAACGGCGAGTAACGCTGTGGCCCGATAGTATAGGCCTGAAGTCTGGTAGTCCATAGCTCACGACTACGGAGTGGAACTCCAGCGCGGACACTGCCCACCTCGCGCCTCAACTTCCGGACTCGTCCTTAGGAAGTTCGACCCGGGACCGTTCCAGTCGTCCGATTCCGAGTGCGGAGACCAAGTCGTGTTACCGCAGAGGAGGCGCCGACCGCCCCAAGGGCGGCCGCAGGCGGCGAATGTGCGGGCCCTTCAGCCGGCCTGGCCGATCGCCGCTGTCGGTGGCCCGGACGCCATCACAACGGGGGCCGACGCCGGTGCCAATCGGTGGCGGCCTCGTACGCGTGCCCGACCCGGAGCACCGTCGCCTCCTCGAATGCGCGGCCCGCAAGCTGAAGCGACAGCGGCAGGCCGCTGCGGGAGAATCCGCACGGAACGGCGAGAGCCGGCTGACCCGTCAAGTTGAACGGCAGGGTGTTGTAACGCGGGAACCCGAAGGTCGGATCCAGGACGACCGTGAAGGCCGTGGCGGGCCCACGCGCGGTGGGCGTGGCGAGCACATCGACGGTCATGAGGATCTCGTCGATCTCGGCACACAGACGCCGTCGGAGCCGCTGCGCCTGTACGTACTCGGCGCCGGTGAACAGCGCCCCGGCGAGGAACTTCTCTCGGAGCACGTCGCCGTAGCGCTCCGGGGTCGCGCGAAGGTTTGGTTCGTGATAGGCGAAGGCCTCGACGAGCATGATCAGGAGCCCGGCCGACGCCACCTCGATGCTCGGGATCTCGACCGTCCGGATGGTGGCGCCGAGCTCTTGCAGGACGGTGAGCGCGTCGGCGAAGGCGGCCTCCATGTCGGGGTCCAGGTCCTCGAGGAAGTAGGCGCGGGGCACCCCGATGCGCACACCCCGGACGTCCGGCGTGAGCGCCGCCACGTAGTCGGGCACCGAGGCCCGGCTCGACGTGGGATCGGCCGGGTCGTGCCCGGCGAGCGCCTGGAGAAGGTAGGCACAGTCCTCGACCGAGCGCGCCATGGGACCGGCGTGGTCGAGCGTCCACGCGAGCGGCAGGATACCGGCACGACTGACGCGGCCGTACGTCGGCTTCAGACCGGCGATGCCGGAGAAGGCGGCTGGCAGCCGGATCGAGCCCCCCGTGTCCGTGCCGAGCGCCCCGATGGTCAGCCCGGCGGCCAGGGCGGCGCCGGAGCCGCTGCTCGACCCGCCCGGCATGTGATCGAGGTTCCAGGGGTTCCGCGCCGGGAGGAACCGGTGTCCCGGGAACTGGATGCCGAACGCAAACTCGTGCGGGATGAGCTTTCCGAGGGACACCGCCCCCGCCTGCCGCAGCCGGGTGACCACCGTGGCGTCGGTCTCGGGAACCCAGTCGGCGAGCACGGCCGACCCGGCCGTCGTCCGCACGCCTGCGGTCGCGATGATGTCCTTGTGCGCGACGGGAATGCCGAGCAGAGGACGGCCCTGATCACCGCGCAGGAGTGCGGTCTCGGCCGCGCGCGCTTCGGCGAGGGCGGCATCGGCCGTGACGGTGACGAAGCTGCGGATCGTCGGGTCGAGGCGCTCGATCCGGGCGAGGAGCGCTTGCGTGACCTCCACGGGCGAGACGTCGCGCGTCCGGAAGCGGGCGCTGAGCTCGCGGATGCTCGCGAAGGCAGCATCGACTCCGAGTACGGGCGCCTTCACGGTCGGGGCTCCGCTTGCGTGGGCCGAGCGTCGAACCGCATCGCCGGTTCGACGTCCTGGAGACCGCGCCAGTTGTTGCGGCGGATCGGCTCGAGCGCCATGTTCACGAGTTTCTGGACCAACTCGAGCCGTGCCTCGGCGATCTCGATGCCGGCCGCCGCGATCCGCGCCCGCACCTCATCCAGCGTGAGGCCATCCCGGTGGTCCGACATGGGCCGCTCCTCGCTCCTGGCCCCGCGAGGGTCTGGCCCCTTGCTCACCGCAGCGCCTCTCCGGTGTCTCCGTCGAACAGGCGGATCCTGGCCGCGTCCGGCCGGACGCTCAGCCGGGCGCCCGGTCCGGCGGTCAGGTCGGCCGGGACCCGAATCTTGAGGAGGTGTCCGGCGATGTCGAGGGTGAGCAGCAGGTCTGATCCCATCAGCTCCTCCACGTAGACGACGCCCTCCAGCGTGCCGGCGGACGGTCGGTCCGATGTGACCGAGACGGCCTCGGGGCGGACGCCGAGGACGACACGGCCTGGCGCCCGGCTGATCCCGGCGGCGAGCTCCGGGGGCAGCGGGTAGACGATGCCCGTGGACTGGAAGGCGAGCCCGCCGGCGTCAGTGGTGAGCGTCCCCTCGATGAGGTTCATCGGCGGGCTGCCCACGAAGCTCGCGACCGCCAGGTTGCACGGATGGTTATAGATCTCGTGTGGGGTCCCGAACTGCTGCAGGCGTCCGCTCAGCATTACGGCTATCCGGTCGGACATCGTCAGCGCCTCGAGCTGGTCGTGGGTGACATAGATGAAGGTGCGTGCGAGCTCGAGATGCAGCCGTTTGAGCTCGGCGCGCGTCTGCAGCCGCAGCTGCGCGTCGAGGTTCGAGAGCGGCTCATCAAGCAGGTAGACGGCTGGATCGCGAACGATCGCGCGCGCCAGCGCCACGCGCTGGCGCTGGCCGCCGGAGAGCTCCCGCGGCTTCCGTCCCGCGAGCTCACCGATCCCGAGTCGACGGGTCACGCTCTCGACCCGTGCCCCGATGTCCCCGCGCGGGACGCCGCTCATGCGGAGGGGAAACCCGATGTTCTCGGCCACAGTCATGTGGGGGTACAGCGCATACGACTGGAAGACCATGGCGATGTCCCGCCGATTCGCCGGGAGCGCCGTGACCGGATCGCTGCCGAAATAGATCTCGCCGTGCGTCGGCTGCTCCAGGCCGGCGATGAGGCGAAGGGTGGTCGTCTTCCCGCACCCCGAAGGGCCGAGAAGCGAGACGAACTCCCGATCCTTGATCTCCAGGTCCAGGTCGACGACGGCCAGAACCTGCCCGAACCGCTTCTCGACCTGCCGCAGCGTGACGCTGGCCACCCTTCACCTCGCCGGTCGGTTGCGGGGCGGGGCTACGACCACTCCTTCCGGAGCGCCATGGCGCGGTTCGCGGACGCCGTGAGGGCATCCCGCGGTGACGCCTTCTTCAGGAGCGCCTCCTGGAGCTGGGCCTGGTGGAAGAGCTCCCACTCGGCGTACCACGGGGTCTTGATGTTCTCGCGCGTCTTCGCCAGGGAGGCCTGCTGGTTCATCAGCTTGATGTCACCCCACTTGTTCGTGGACTCGATGATGTCGGGATCGCTGGCGAGCTGCGTGTAGCCGAACCCGAGCCCCTTGATGAGGTTCCAGTTCTTGGCCGTGTGGTACTTCCCCTCGCGATCCTTCCCGCCGACGTACTGGAGCAGGGTCCAGGCCTGGTCCTTGTGGCGGCTCTTCTTCGTGATGCTGTACATCCGGACCCATCCGTAGCTGCCGCCGGGCTGCTGCCGCGTGAACGTCGGGAAGGGGGCCATCTTGGCGTCCCCGGCGATCTTCGACAGGCTGGCGTCGTTGAGTCGCTGGAGGTCGTACCGGCTGATGTCCGAGAAGACCGCCTGCTCGGCCGCGAGCGCGTCCCGCCCCTGGTTGATGTTGAGCTCGATCGACTTCGGATCGAGGATCTTCCAGGTGTGCATGGCCTCGACGAGCCACTCGAGGGCGGCGAGGGCGGCCGGGTCCTTGCCCGGGTAGACGGGATTCATCTCCTTGTCGAAGAAGGAGCCCCCGGCCCCGTAGACCATGGACCAGTACAGCCCGAATGAGTTCGGGTAACCCTTGAGCATGCCGGTCACCATCGGGTATTCGAGGTTCGCCGACTTCTTCAGGGCGAGGGCCTGCGTCTTGACGTCGTCCCAGGTCGCGGGCGGGGCAGCGAAGTCCGCCCTCGCGAGCATCTTCTGGTTGTAGGCGAACGCCTGGTAGTCGGCATAGTAGGGGAGGCCGTAGAGCTTTCCCTTGTAAATCATGGCCTGAAGCACGTAGGGGTAGAGATCCTTCTTGTACGCGGCCACCTCCGGGCGCGCGTCCAGCGTGTCCAGCCATCCGGCCTCGGCCCACCCGCCCAGCTGCTCGTCGCCCACGTAGCAGAGATCCAGCGGCCGCGCCCCGGTGGACAGGATCGCGGTGAGCTTCTGCTGATACGTGATCGAGGCTTCCCCCGTGTAGTCGACCTTGATGTTCGGATACTGCTGCTCGAATCGGTCCAGGTTCTTCCGCACGAGCTGGGGCTCGTACGAGCCGGCAATGAACACGAGGCGGACCGGCGTGCCCTGGGCCCCCTGCGCTCCTGCGCGCGACGGCAGGCTCGCCCCGGCGGCGGCCAGGCCTGCGACGCCAAGCCCCGCGGTCCGCAATAGCTCTCTCCGGGTCACACGGTCTCCTGCACGGTGCCGAACTCCGGTGGTCGTTTCCATGACGATCCTCCTCGTCGGGTTCTGGGACACGGCTAGACGTCGTAGGCGAGCAGTTTCTGCGGGTTCTCAACCAGCATCGTCCGGATTGCGGTCTCGGGCACACCCTCCTTCGTGAGCAGGGGAACGAACGTCCGGAGGAGGTAGTCATATCCGGCCCCGCCGTACCAGTGGAGCCGGGATTTCCAGCAAATGTCCATCGACAGAAGAAGCTGTCTCGCGTAGCCCTCCCGGACCAGCGTGGCGATCAACTTGGCGCGTGCCGAGTCCATCTGCGGGATCTCCCAGCCGATGTGGTCGATCCCGAGGGTGACGCCCTTGGCGGCGATCGTCCGGAGGCGCTCGAGATTGCGCTGGTCGCCCAGGTGTCCGATCACCACCCGCCGCAGGTCGACCCCCTCGTCCTCGAAGATCCCGATCTGGTCGAAGATCAGCTGTTCCTGGAAGGTGTGCGTCGTGATCGCGACGCCGGTTCGCCGGTGAGCCCGGGCCGCCGCTCGGAACACCCGCTCCTCTGACGGCTTCACGAAGTCACGACGCGTGCCGATCTCGCCGATGATCCCGGCGCGGATCCCCGTCCCATCGATGCCCTTCGTGATCTCCTCGACCATGCGGTCGGCCAGCTTGTTGATCGTCAGCTGCATCACGTAGTCGAGATAGTAGGGCTCCGTGTAACACCCGGTCGCCGCGACGAGGTGCACTCCGGTCTCCTCGGCGATGCGTCGCTGGGCACGGACGTTCCGGCCGAGGTCCTCTCCGGTCACCTCGACCATGGTACCGCCTCCCGCGTCCTTGTACGCGCGGAGCTCGTCGATCGCGAGATCGACGTCATCGAGGATGGCGTCAAACGCGTACGCGCTGTGACGGAGGTCGATGATGATGTGCTCGTGCGTCAGGGTCACGCCGAGCGCGTCTGGCGACACTGGTCCGAGGACCGTCATCACGCGCATGCCGAGCTCTCCTGTGGGTGGGGGACTCCGGACATGGCTGGCCGGCCCATGGCTCGTCGGGCTAGCCCTTCACGGATCCCGAGACAAGGCCCTGGACGATCAGGCGCTGGAAGATGAGCGCGAGCACGAGAGGCGGCAACACCGCGAGCACGCCGCCGGCCGTCATCAGGGTCTTCTCGATGTAGAACTCGGTGGCGAACTGGGAAACCGCCACCGTGAGCGTCTTGGATGCTTCCGTCGATGTGAATATCACGGCGTACAGAAACTCGCTCCAGGACGCCATAAACGCGAACATCGCGGCTGCAACGAGCGCCGGCGTCGCCACGGGCAGGAACACATGGCGCATCATGCGGAGCCATCCACAGCGGTCCACGCGCGCCGCATCCTCGAGATCACGGGGAATGGTCTGGAAGTAGCTGCGCAGCGTCCAGATCGTGAACGGCAGCGTGAAGGTCGTGTAGGCGAGGACCAAGGACAGCAGCGAGTCCAGGAGATCCAGGAAGCGCATCACGAGGAACAGCGGGATCAGGATGGCGACCGCGGGGACCATCCGCGAGGCCAGGTAGAAGAGCAGGAGCGCGCGGCCGCCGCGGAAGTCCAGGCGCGCCAGCGCGTAGGCGGCCATCGTGCCGAAGACGAGGTTGAGCACCGAAACAGCCGACGCGACCGCGAAGCTGTTCCGAAGATAGATCCCGATGCTTCCGATCGCCTGAGCGCTGGCCGACTGTCGCGTCACGTCCGGCCAGAAGAACGCCCGGTAGTTCGCCCATGTTGGATCGTGCGGGATCCAGTGGGGAGGGACCGACAGCGCCTCTGACTCCCGCATGAGGCTGGTCAGAACCAACCACGCGAACGGCGCCAGCAGGTAGGCGCTCACCACGAGCGCAGCCAGGTAGAGACCGAGCGACCGCCAGGGAATACGCGCTCGTCCGTGCGGGTTCCCGGATCTCACTGACGGATCTCGCCGCGAGCGTAGAGCGCCTGGATGTACACGATCGAGAGTCCGAGGGTGCACATGGCGATCACGTAGGCGTACGTGTTGCCGGTGCCGAAATCCAGACCCACGAAGGAGGCTTGGAAGGCCAGCCACGCGAGGACGGTGGTGGAGTTCCCGGGCCCGCCCCCGGTCATGACATAGATGATGTCGAAGACACGGAACGCGATGATCGTCTGGAGGATCATGATGATGAGAATGGGGTGAAGAAGCCAGGGGATCGTGATGCGGCGGAAGCGCTGCACCGCACCTGCGCGGTCCACCCGCGCGGCGTCGTAGAGGTCTCCGGGAATGGCCTGGAGTCCCGCAAGCAGGACGATCGCGGCGAATGGCGCCTGATTCCAGACGTGGGCGAAGACCAGGACCAGGATCGCCGTCGTGGGTTCGAGGAGCCAGGACCGGTAGCTGTCAATGAGACCGAGCGAGTACAGGAGTCCGTTGAATGCGCCGACCTTACTGTTGAAGATCCATTGCCACATGAGTCCGTTGACGACCGGCGGAATAGCCCACGGCACGAGGATCAATGCCCGAAGAAGGCCGCGGCCATGAAACGACTCGTTGGCCACCAGGGCGATCCCGGTGCCTACCATCAGCACGCCGGCGACGGACAGGGCTGTGAAGACGACCGTGACTCCGAACGCATGCCAGAAGTCACTCGCCTGGAATACGTCTAGGTAGTTGGCCAAGCCGACGAAGGGGAAGGTGCCGGGCCGCTTCAGGTTGTATCGGTGCAGGCTAATCCAGAGGGAGTACCCGATCGGATAGACCACGAGGCCCGCGATGAGGAGCGCCGCGGGGGCATTCAGCATGTAGGCGAATGCGATCGGGCTCACAGAGCCCGCCGATGCGGGCTTGATGCGGTCCCCTCGGAACACTGCGGTGCGGCTCCTCTCGAGCGTCACAGGGCCATGGTCCGGCTCGTTAGCAGGAATGACAGCATCTCCACGCGCAAGACGTCAAGCCCCGGAAGAATCTTAGCGATTGCGATCGCACGGCCGTCACGAACCAGCTGCGTGATGAAAGGCGATCGGCGCGGTGGAGGGGACGCCGGACACGACGGAGGGTGTGCTCTGGACGAACGGGTATAACAAGTAGCGACCGGACAGGCGCCGGTAGTGTCCGAGTAGTCGGCCGTCGTACCGCTACAGGCTCGACCGACTATTCGGACACTGCCCGCCTCGCGCACGACCGGCCGCGCCACGCCCCAGGAGACTTCGTGAGCGTCTGACCATCAGCTCCTGGCGCGCGGCACTCGGCCGGCAGCGCTCACAACGCCTCACAACGCCTCGTTCTTCAGCACCAGGGTCCGCATCTTCTCCAGCAACCGCGGCATCTCCACCGGCTTCGTGTCGAAATCGTCGCATCCTGCCGCAAGCGCTTTTTCCCGGTCGCCCGTCATGGCGTGTGCAGAGAGCGCGATGACCGGAATGTGTCGGGTCTCGGGCTGCGACTTGATCCGTTTCGTCGCCTCCCAGCCGTCCAGCCCTGGCAGTCCCAGGTCCATCAGGATCAGGTCCGGTCGCTCGGCCGCGGCCATCGCCACGCCCTGCTCGCCGTCGGTCGCAACCAGAACGGTGACGCCGATGCGCGCGAACCGCCTTTTGACGAAGTAGACGAGGTCGTCGTTGTCCTCGACGTAGAGAATTCTCACGATGCCTCCGGCCGCGCCCGCGCACTGCGAGAACCGGCGGGAGTCAACACGGCAAGCGCAACCGGCGAACCCGTCACGGCTTCTCGTCCCCTCTGACGAACGACCGGATTCTCTCGACCAGCCCCTCGAAATCAATGGGCTTCGTCAAGAATTCGTCGCAGCCCGCGGCGATCGCGTCGTCGCGGCTCTTCCTCGAGGTTTCGACGGTAACCGCGACGATCGGAATGTGTTTCGTCTCCGGCTGACCCTTGAGGCGGCGCGTCGCCTCCCAGCCGTTGAGCCCCGGGAGATTCAGATCCATCACGATCAGGTCGGGCTGGAGCCTCTTCGCCCATTCGACGCCCTCGGCGCCGTTCCTGGCTACCTTGACGTCGAATCCAGCGCGGCTCAATCGCCGGTGGAGCATGTACAGGTTGTCGTCGCTGTCCTCGATGCAGAGGACTCTGGTCATGTCGGCCGCTCCTTTCTTCCTCGTTGGCCCTGCGCGATCGGGGATTTCAAACCACCCAACACGTTGCTCAGCTGCGCGCCCCCGCCAGTGGTGGTGGCTGTGCGCGCCGGGAGAGCAGGACGGGCTGCGCAGCCAGCACATCGGCGGGAAGGCGGATCGTGAAGGTCGATCCCCGGGCGACCTCGCTCTCGACGGTGATATCCCCTCCCATCAACTGGCAGAAACGCTGGCTGATGACGAGCCCGAGCCCGGTGCCGCCGTACTTGATATGGGTGGTGGCGTCAGCCTGCACGAACTCCCGGAATAGACGGCCCATCAGTTCGGGCGTCATGCCGATACCGGTGTCCGTGACCGCCAGCCTGACCCATGCGCCGCCATCCTCCACCGCGCGCCGCACGCTGATCGTGACCTGGCCGCGCTCGGTGAACTTGTTGGCGTTACTCGCGAGGTTGAGCAAGGCCTGCCGTACCCGCGTTTCGTCAGCGCGCATCGTGCCGGCATCGGCGGAACAGTCCACTACCAGCTGATTGCCGTTCTTCTGCGCCAGGGGCTGGATCGTCTTGGCGACGTCCTCGACCAACGGCGCGATGGAGAAGGACTCGAGGTACAGCTCCATCTTCCCCGCCTCGATCTTGGAGAGGTCGAGAATGTCGTTGATCAGGGCGAGAAGGTGCCGGCTCGCACGCAGCACGCGCCCGAGCGGCTCGAGCTCGTCTTCCCCCCGCTCGAGGTCGCGGGCGTCCTCGATCAGCATCTCGGTCATCCCGATGATGGCGGTCAACGGCGTGCGCAGCTCGTGGCTGACGGTCGCGATGAACGCATTCTTGAGCCGCTCGATCTCCTTGCGCTCGGTGATGTCCACGTTGGTGCCCGCGACGCGCGTCGCGCGCCCGGCCGCGTCGCGTTCGACTACCTTGGCCCGGCTGGAGATCCAGCGCCAGTCCCCGGTCACGGCCCGCACGCGGTGCTCGACGTGATAGAAGTCGCGCTGGCCGCGGACCAACTCGGCGCGCTGCCCGCGCGCGTCCGCCAAATCGTCGGGATGCACGTGCGCCTGGAGATCCTCGATGGTCGTGACGAGGCTGCCGTGGCCGCTGCCGATGATTCGCGCCCATTGTTCGCCGAGGACCACTTTGCCCGTGACGACGTCCCAGTCGAATAGGGCCTGGTTCGAGCCTTCGATCGCGAGCGCCAGGCGCTCACGGCTGTCGCGCAGCTCCCCGGTACGCTCCTCGACCAAGCGCGCCACGTGTGCGGCGCGGCCGGTGACGAACAGCAGGAACGCCTCGAGCAGCGCGCAGAACACAAGGCTCGCGGCCAGCACTGACCACGCCACCAACGCCGGGTGCGCCGCAAGATAGGCCCGCGTGGGCCGCGCCACGAGGCGATAGCGTCGCCCGGCCGCTTCGAACACATGATCGAACCGAAGCGCCTCGGCCGGAGCGGTGGCAGCGTCGACGTTGATCTCGTGAAGCGGGCGTTCGGATTGCGGCGCCGATTCGTCCAGGAGCTGCAGCGACATGTCGTGGCGGTCGGTGACCGGCAGCGCAGCCCGCACGATGGACGACACTCGCAGCACGCCGGCCGCGAACCCCTGCAGCGCGCGGCGGCGCGAGTCGGGATCGTCGAGCGGCTCGCCGTCGCGGTATACGGGCTGAAGCAGCAGTATGCCCCACTGTTCACCGGGCTCCTGTACGAGTCGGATACGTCCGGTCGCCGCCGTCGCACCGCTATCGCGCGCCCGCTCCATCGCCGTCCGGCGCCCGGCATCCGAGCCGATGTCATACCCCAACGCGGCTTCGTTCCCAGCATGGGGCTCGATGTACATCACAACGAAGTACTCATCGCGGCGCGCAGCTGGTCGCAACCGGTCCTGCGCATCGCGCTCCATGATCCCAAAACCCGCATGGCCTTCGCGCCGAACCGCCTCCTCGAACGACGCCCGTGCGTCATCACGCACGCGTGGGTTCCAGCTCAGTGCGGCAAGCCCGGGAAAATCCCGCAACGTGGTCTGCACGAACTGGCGAAACTGGTGCTGCTCGACCGTGCCGGAAGCCACGTAGAAACGCTCGATGGCGCGCAGAGATTGCAGGTAGCCACCGACACCGGTCTCCAGGTTGGTCGCCACGGCTTCGGCGCGCTGGTGAAACGCGACGCGCAGGCGGTCCTCCTCCCAGCGGCTCGCCAGCAGGAACAACGCAACGCTGGCGGCGAGCAGGGCGATGGGCGGCAAGACAAGTGCCGTGCGCCTTGGCCGCCACACCGGGTGCGGCTTGCCCAGAATCGCGAGCAGCAGCGGCGTGATGACGACGACGCCGATGGCATCTCCCACCCACCAAACCGCCCAGTTATGGAGGTACTGATCGGTCGTGATCACACCATAAGAACGGAGGCTCGTCACGCCCATCGTGGCGCTGACCGTGGCGCTCAGCGGCCCACCCAGCAGCAGGAACAGTCCGATGTCCTTCTCGCGATCCAGCGCATTGGGGAAGCCGATCGCGCGCCGTATCAACCAGGCACCCGTCAAGGCCTGGGCCGTGGACCCGATGGCTATGGTCGCGGCCAGTGCCGCGGTGGTGGTCCTCACGTGCCCGCTTCCCTGGTAGGCGATGGCGAGATTCATTGCGAACGAGCCGAGCCACACCCCGGGAGCCAAAGGCGCGCCATACAGCAACAACGCCGCGAGCGCGACACCGGACGCGGGAAAGACGGCGGTGGCATAACCGGGGGGCACGGCCAGCAGCGACCCAAGCCAGCCGGAAAACACATAGGCGGCCGCGAGGAGCAGCACCCGGAGGAGGTAGCGTGCGGTTCGACCGGAAGCTCCGTCGGACAGGCTGAACAGCCGGGTAGTTACCGTGGCCAATGCCCGCAGTTTCCCCATGATGCTCTCGTTCATCAGGCGTGCGATGCACCCCAGGGCGAACTCGCGGGGCGTCGCACCGAACCTAAGAGTTGCTGGCCACCTTGCTCCGTCCCCGCCCGCGCCGCCCGGCTCCCGCGCTCATGCGGCCCGCCCGCGCCCGGACTGTAGCGCCTCGCCGGACCATCGAGCAAGGGCATCGGGAGCTCGGGCGAGGACCCGGAACCCACCCTTCGGGGCCTGTGCATAGACGCGGACAGGCGCACCGAGGGGGCGCGATCGACCGCGGATCAGGCAGCCGGGACGGGGCGGCCCCCGCGGCGGCTCGGCGGCCAGGGCGAGCGCGGCCAGCCGCCGCAGCACGGCGTGCGGCTCCGTCACCCGCCGAGGGTCCGGCATGGGCTGCCGAAGCGCTCACAGACCAAGACCGGGATCGCGAACACCCGGCACAGGAGACTGGCCCAGGGGCACCGTCCGGGTGGCTGCGTCCGCGGCGTCATGGGCGGGGCTTCGGGACGATGGCGGTCGCCAGGCCGCACGGGGGGCGAGGACGCCGTGGTAGGCGAGCAATGGCCGGCGTGGCGGCGGCACGAGGCCGCCAAGCGCTCCAGGAACCTCCAGCGGGTCCAGGAGCGGCTCGGTGGAGCCGTCGCGCCACGGCGGCTCACGCCGAGCTCTCGAATAGGGTGGGCCTCGTTGCCACTTGGTTACCATTGCGATGGGCACTCGGGGCTCTCGAGGGCTTTCGAGCGGCCCTCAGGTTGAAAAGCTGGTGACGCCGTTCAGAACCGCGTCCGGCGGAGATTCTGCTCAGCGAATCCGCGTCAGGCCGCGGTCGGCCCTCTCAAGGCTGAAACATGGGTTCGAATGCCGTGGGAGCCACCACTGTTGGTGATATGGTCAGGGCCAGCAGGATCCCGGGGAGCGCGAGCAGGAGGTCGGTGAGGCGGAGGACCAAGGTACGAGTGAGCGGCCCGGGCGGCTTTCGGACGCGGGCGCGCAGCGGCCGTGGAGACTCGGGGTCGAAGCGTGCGGACTGAAGGGATCCGCCCGGTATGGCCCGCCCCGCGGGCTTGCGAGGCGGGCCACGTCGAGCCTACGCGCGGGCTGTGTCTCCTCTAGTCACCGCTAGTCACCGCGCCGTGCGGCGACCCCGGCCCGCGCGCCACGCCGATACGGCGACTTCAGGGCTGCGACGGCATCATCAGCTGGCGCATCTGCCCGCGCAGCTGGCCCATCTCGGCCTTGATCTGGGCGGCTCGAGCGAGCTGCTCCGGGTTGAGCACGCCCAGCACCTGTGCCCGGGTCTGCACGCGGTTCTGGAACAGCTGGGCCTGCAGCCCGCTGATCGCCGTCACCTGGGTTGACACGTCCGCCGCCGGCGACGCCAGCATCGCGTCGGCGAGCGCACTCTGAGCCTGTCGGAGCTGCAGAGCGATCGGGCGCGCCGTCGCGCGGGCGTTGGTCAAGATCGCCTGCACCTGCGTCTGCTGGTCCGGTGTGAGGTTCAGGGCGCGGAGCGGCACGCCGAGGCGGAACCCGCCTTGCGGCCCGCCCCCGCCGTGGCCCCAGCCCTGGGCGCTCGCCGACCCGACGGTCGCTGCCAGGAGCGCGCCCGTCACGACTAGGATCCGTCCGACTCCCATCACCCGAAATGCGTTGATTCGAGCCATCACGACCTCCTTCGATTCACGGGCGCCTCCTGGCGCCCGGCGCCGGTCTTACGCATCCTACGGAGGAGCCGGCATCGCTCTCCGGTCCTATTGACGCGCGACCGACTCATTTCATTGACCCGGGCCCCGTGGGGCTTCGAGCCTATACAAGCGACGGGGTGCGAAGCTTCCCGAGCCCGGGGGGCGGAGCCTGCGGGGTAACTAGCTGTCGGGATTCAGTTCGCGCTCACCCGCGTATTCTGGAACGCTACGATCTGCCAGCGGCCGAGCGCCTTCGCCAGGATCATGGTGGGCCGCGCCTGGTCGTCATGCAGGCCGGACCCGACGTGGGCCTCGCGTCGTGGGTCGTCCGCCGCCACGGTGAGGCGGCTCCGCAGCTGGGCGTGGAGGAAGGCGATCGCCACGTCGGGACCCACGAAGCGCAGGTGTTCGACCCGGTACTGGACCTGGCTTCCCTTGTAGCGGGAACCGGACCCAGAAATACGCAGTCGTCCCTCGGCCGGATGCCTCATCGCGCATCTCGGGCCGATCCTTGAGATCATCTCTGCCCCGGAAAGTCGTTAAGAGAATAATTCAAGGGCACCCACGTGTAGGTTTTCTCGCTGTTGCGTCGCACGTGGCCGAGTCCAGGAAAGGATATGTGCGCACCTCCGACTATGTATCCATTCTCCGCCGAATCCGCAAACACTCGGTCGTGCACGTGTTCGGCCTCTGGCGGGTGCACGTCGTACCCGATCGTGACCGAAGGATTCTCCAATTGCACCGCGGCGACATGCACGACATCGCCCCACACCAGTAGCTTGTGGCCTCTACTCTCGACCATGTACATGGTGTGCCCAGGCGTGTGCCCATAGGCTGGTTGCGCGCGCACGCCAGGGATGAGGTCAGTGTTGCCTTCGAAAACATTGAGCTTGCCAGCTCGGACGTAGGGCGTGATCGAGACCATCGCGCCCTGAAAGAAACGTTTCGCGTCAGCCGGAGCAGCGCGCATGTTTTCCTCGCTTAGCCAGTAATCGATATCCAGCTTGTTCGCGCGGACATTGGCCCTCGGAAAGGCTCGCCGGCCCTTAGCCATGAGACCGCCAACGTGATCACTGTGCAGATGTGTGAGATAGATTTCGTCGACCTCCTCCGGCCGATAACCTGACGCGCGGAGATTCCTTAACAGATAGCCTGTGGTGAGCCCTAATAGTGAGCCGGCACCTGCGTCAATCAACACCAGCTTGGCACCGGTATTCACGAGAAAGCAATTATGGGAGGTCTCGACAGAGTCGCCGAGATAGTTGCGCTTCAGTGCTTGTTCGATCCAAGCGGGGTCGCCCTGCAGCAACTTCGTAGCAGCGAGCATATTGGTACCATCGGTTAGTGCCGTCACCTCAAAACCACCGAGCGGCAGGCGGTAGAACCCGGGCGCTTGGCTTTTCATCATTTGCGCAGCTGCGACTAGCGGCGTCGGCAGACAGCAAGCCAAACAGAGCCAGCTGGAGCTGAAAAGGGCGCGGCGGGTAATATTCACGGAGGGCACCCGGCCCTCGCGGGATATCTTCGCGTCGTCGAACAGATGATCAAGCATCTTCTGAGCCTCCGGCCGAGGTCATTCTTACAATGGACCAGTTGCCCGGCTGGACAGTCGTGTACCGCTCCGGTTCCCTGGCACGCATGCCTCCACCACGGATCCGGAAGCGCGACTGACCCGCAAGAGCCGAGAGAGTGCTACAGCCCGGATCGGTCTGAGTCGAGGTCTTGTCAAGAGGTGTGTAAATGAGCTCAGGCGGTGGCCTTCACAATGGCCCTCCGATTCCCAGAGATCCCGGTTCCTCACGTTCGACCTGCTACGGCACGCCGACAATCTTCAGGTTGTACTTTTTCGCGATCGCCAACAACTTTTCCATGTTGGGCGGCTCATCCGCCCGCGGCGCGACTTCAGCCATCTCTTCGAACGCCTTCTCAAACCCGGCCGGGGACACGATAAACAGCGCCCTGGCCGGTCGCGGTGCTGGATTCGAGAAGGTATGGACCGTTCCTCTGGGCACGAGGGCGAATGTACCGGCCCGGGCTTGAAGCGTTCGCTCTCCAATCTGAACTTTCAGCTCACCCTCGACGACATAGAACGCTTCTTCTTCACTCTCGTGTACGTGAGGGGGTGGTCCAGGAGCTCCCGCCGGAGCCGTCACTTCTACGAGGCCGTAATGGCCGCCAGTGTCGCGACCGACGGCCTTGTAGGTGACCCTGTCCCCCAGCACCGAGACGGTCTTCCCCTCACCTGGTCCCAGCACGATCAGCTCCGCGACACTCATGACGGCCCTCCGTCAGTCAGCGGTTGTCTTGTAGATGATCCAAGGTAAAGGCCCCGGTTCTGGCGGAACCGAAAGGGTACACCGCCTTCACTCGTTTACACACCCTTCGAGCCTACCTCTCTGAGTCAGCCGCGTCACGTCCTCGAACAGTGCGAGCGGCGAGCTGCGCGCCGGTGGATCGGGGCCGGGTGGGCCGCCGTCGGCGCCGGCGACCAGCGTGTTACACGCGGAGCCGGGGATCCAGGAGGTCCCGCATCCCCTCGCCGAGCAGGTTGGCGCCGATCACCGCCAGCAGGATCGCCACGCCCGGGAACGTGGCGATCCACCAGTAGCCGAAGATGAACTCCCGCCCCTGGCTGAGCATGGCCCCCCACTCGGGAGTCGGCGGCTGCGCGCCCATGCCGAGGAAGCTGAGGGTGGCCGCGACCAGGAGGGCGTTCCCGAGGCCGAGCGTGGTGAGCACGATGACCGGCGCCAGGATGTTCGGCACCACGTGGCGGCCGATGATCCGCAGGTCCGCCGCGCCCGAGGCCCGGCTGGCCTCGATGAACGTCCGCGTCGTCACGTCGAGCACCGCGCCGTTCACGATCCGCACGTACGCGGGCATCGAGGAGATCCCCACGGCGACGATGAGGTTCTCGAGGCTCGGGCCCGTGGCGGCCACGATGGTCAGGGCCAGCAGGATCCCGGGGAGCGCGAGCAGGAGGTCGGTGAGGCGGAGGACCACGGTACCGGTCCAGCCGCGGTAGTAGCCGGCCAGGAGCCCGAGGAGCGTGCCGGTCACGCCGCCCACGGCGACCGCCAGGAGCCCGACCCGGAGGGACTGGCGCCCGCCCCAGATCACGCGGCTCAGGATGTCGCGGCCGAACACGTCGGTGCCCAGCGGGTGGGCGGAGCCCGGCGCCCGCAAGGACGCCCGCTGGTCCTGGGCGATGGGGTCGTAGGGCGTCAGCGAGGGCGCGAGCGCGGCCATCGTCCCGAGGACCAGCAGGAGCACGCTGCCGGTCACCGCCCCCTTGTGGCGCAGGAAGCGGCGGAGCTCCGGGTAGGCCGAGGCCCGGGGCGGCGACGGCGGCCCGGGCGGGCTACGGGGCATCGTAGCGGATGCGCGGGTTCACGAGCGCGTACGAGAGGTCGACGAGGAGGTTCACCAGGCTGTAGGTCGCGGCGATGAGGAGGCACCAGCCCTGGACGATGGGGATGTCGCGCGCGAAGACGGCCGCGACGACGAGCTGTCCCAGGCCCTGGCGCGAGAAGAGCGACTCCACGACGACGCTGCCGCCCAGCAGCAGGCCGAACTGCAGCCCAACGAAGGTGATGACCGAGATCAGCGCGTTCCGGAGCGCGTGGCGGTAGATGACCGCGCGCTCGGGCAG
>Ga0114129_10000304_pt1 | contig 57173 bp, 58 predicted proteins | sample RhiMetdeltSRZDD1_FD_80071 | JGI IMG/M metagenome (GOLD analysis project Ga0114129, IMG submission 80071) | Populus rhizosphere microbial communities from Tennessee, USA - Rhizosphere MetaG P. deltoides SRZDD1 (version 2) (version 2) | ecosystem: Host-associated > Plants > Roots > Rhizosphere >...
CACGTATTCCTTCCGCGCCCAGATCTGCCACTTCTGACCGGCACGCGTCACGCGCACCTCGATGTTGCGCCGGCGCTTCGTCGCGTCCGGATTCTTCGAGTAGTACCCGAGGACGTAGTAGTCGCTGGTCTCCGCGTCGATTCGCTTGAGCGCCTTCGAGTAGTCGTTCTGGTTGACGACCGCGACGCCGCCGGTCTCTTCCGCGATCACGCGGAGGCTGTCCTGTGATTTCCGCACGAACTCCTGCCACTGCTGCGGATCGACCTGCTCGTCGATGTCGCCCATGCCGACCAGGCCGCGCGGATCGATCGTATACATCGTCACGTTCGCGCGGTTGGCCGTGCGGGTCAGATCGCCGAGCTCCCGCGCGAGATCGGCGTCGGCGAACTGCTCAGTCTGCTTCTGCTGCTGCGTGAACGGATCGGTCTGGTTCGTGGGGTTGCCGTCGGAATCCGTCGACGCGCGCTGGTTCTGCGACCGCGCGAACTCGTTCTGCGCGAACGGCGAGTTCGGATCCATCAGCCCGAGCCGCGCATCCTGGAACGGATTGAAATCGTAGCCGTCGCTGACGTAGATGAGCGCCTTGCGCCGGTTGTGCACCGACTCGAGGTTCTTCAGCACGTCGTTGACCGTCGAGAACGCGACGTGCGCGCGGTATCGCACCTCGCTCGGACCTTCCGCGCCCGACGGACCGTTGATGATGTCCGTCGGCTTGAGCTCGTTGCCGGCGATCTTCTTGATCGCCTCATCGAGGCGCGCGCGGTCGTACGTCATGTCGACGGCAATCGACGAGGGGCCGCTCGACACGATGCCGAACATGTCGCCGTCGTGGACCAGCTCCTTCGAGATCTTCTTGAACAGCTCACGAATGCGTCCGGTGTTGTGGAACTGCAGGTGCAGGTCGTCGACGAAGAACAGAAAGATGCGTCCCGAGACGTCGTTGCGCGGCCGCGTCGGCGGCAGGATGATGCCCTCCGGGGGCGGCGGCGGCGGCGGCGCGAGCAGGTTGCTCACTTTCCCGCCGGTGACGACGGTCATCGAGCTGATGTCCTGCTTGACGCCGTCTTCATAGATTTCGAACTCGTTCTGCTTCAGGTCGGGAACGAAGTTGCCCTTCTCGTCGCGCACGACGATGTCGTTGGTCACGAGATCGACCTGCACGCGAAAAGTCGGTTTCTCCTGCGGTGTCGATGGCGCTCCCGTCGGCGGTGCCGGCGGTTGCGGCTGCGGCGTCGCGGGGCGTTGCGCGGGTGTCTGCGCCGATAGCCCGGCGGCGAGGACCACTACGGTCGTAGTGGACCAGAAACCGTTCATTTTCAAACTCATAAGGCGAAATTATACATCTTCATCAGAACCTGGGTTCTCGGGGTTCGGGGGGTGCTCAGAGTTCTGGTTCGCAGGGTTCGCAGGGTTCTCGCGGTTCTCCGCCGTTTGGACCTGCGGCGAGTGGCCCCGCCGGCGGCGGCGACGTCTCCGGTGGCCGCGCCGGGCAGGCGTGGCGGCCGGAGGCGCCGACGCGCTGGCCGGCGCCGCCGCAGGTTCCGCTGAGTCCGCGACGGGCTCCGGCGTCACGATCGTTGCGGACTGGGTGACGAGGGCTTCTTCGGTGAGCTCCAGCCGGTCGGCCTGGAGTTCCGCGGCGTCGATGAGCTCCGCTTCGTCGGCGGCATCGCCGATCTCCTGGAACTCCTCGGGCTCCGGTGCAATCGCTGGCTCGTCTGGTTCGGGCGATGCGGCGGCGCCAGCCCGCTCGCCGCGCCGCGCCGCCTTCTGCGCGCGTTCGAGCCGGCGGCGTTCGCGCCACCGCTCGGCATCGGCTGACGGAATGGGCGTCTCGGTGATCCGCCGCCAGTCGAACACGACGCCCGGGTACTGCGCCTCGAGCTCGGCACGAACGGTTTCGTCGAACGGCTCGCGCCCGACCTTCACGTTCGGCGGCGTGCGGAACCAGTACAGCACACGCGCGCGCGTCTTGCCGCGGCGATTCGTCGTCGCTTCGACCAGATAGAAGTGTTCGTACCCGCGCTTGTCGCGGTTGAATCGAAGAAACGCCATGCAAGGAACAGCTAGCGCTTTTTCTTTTTCGCCGGCTTCGAGGCGCTCGACGGCTTGCGCGGCTTCTTTTTCGGCGGCGCGGCTTTTCGCGCGGCGGCGGCGGGTTTCTTTGGCGGCGCCGCTTTCTTCACGGGCGCGAGCGGCGCCTCTTTGCTGCGGTGCACCATCGTGAACCGGATCTGGTCGCCTACCGCGTGATAGCTCCAGATTTCCGTGACGTAGATGTTGTTGTCCTCGGACAGCCGCCGCGCGACGTCGACCATGCCGGCCGGGACGTAGAGATAAAACGGCAGCCGCGCTTTCGCGAAGTGCGCCCACTGCGCCAGCGCTTCCAGATGATTGACCGACTCGCCGGTCTCGACTTCGATGAGGCCCTGAACCTTGTGCCCGCGATCCGGCGCCAGCAGGACGACATCCGGATAGATCGCCGAGGCGCCGCTGCCGACCGGGGTGTTCTGCTCGGATCCTGGATTGATGGCCGGCTCGTACTTGCGCCGGAATTTCGCTTGGAGCTGTCGGATTATGCGGTCGTGCTCGAGCTGCTCGCGGACTGGCCGCACCAGGATCGGGCTCACCGATCGCCTCGAAGCCGTTGTGTACGCACGTCGATCAAACCCGAGAGTCTAGCATGGTTTGGTCGAGCTCGGCCTTCTGCGCGGACGCTTTCGGCTCGTCGGTTACAATAAGATTCAATCCATTCAACATGTCTCAGTCGACGGCCACGCCCAAGATTCTTATTGTCGATGACGATGAGGGAGTGACTCAGACATTCGCGAGAATGCTCCGCCTCGAGGGCTATCAGGTTCGGACCGCGGTGAGCGCTGAAACCGGACTGCAGGAAGCGCAGAACAGTCAGCCCGACGCGATCATCCTCGACCTCCGGATGCCGCTCGTCGACGGCCTCGGGTTCCTTCGCCGGCTCCGCTCGCACGCCGCGCAGAGCAAGACGCCGGTGGCCATCGTGACGGGCGATTACTTCCTCGACGACGCGGTCTCCGCTGAGCTGCGGGAGCTCGGCGCCGAGCTGCGCTTCAAGCCGCTGTGGCTCGAAGACCTCGTCGGGCTCGCTCGCAATCTGCTGCAATCCCGGGTGATTCACTGACCGACGCCGGAAACCGGTTCCTCAAAGCCTGCCGGCGCCAACCCACCGACGCCACCCCAGTCTGGTTCATGCGACAAGCCGGCCGGTACATGGCCGAGTATCGCGCGCTCCGCGAGCGACACTCGCTCCTCGAGCTCTGTCGCACGCCGGACCTGGCCACCGTCGTGACGCTGCAGCCGGTCCGCCGCATCGAAGTCGACGCGGCGATCCTGTTCTCGGACCTGCTGCTGCCGCTCGAGCCGATGGGCATCCGGTTCGATTTCGTGGAGGGCGAAGGCCCGTCGATCGAACGTCCGCTGCGCAGCGAACAGGACCTCGCGCGCGTACGCCGGTTCGAGCCGCGGGAGGATCTGGCGTACGTCCTCGACGCGGTTCGACAGATCAAGCGCGAGCTCGCCGGCAAGGTGCCGTTGATCGGATTCGCCGGAGCGCCGTTTACGCTCGCATCGTACGCCATCGAAGGTGGACACTCGACGGCCTTTGCCTATACCAAGGGCTTGATGTACGGAGCACCGCAGGCGTGGCACGGCTTCTGCGAAGAGCTCGCCGATATCGTCGCCGACTATCTCGTCGCGCAGGTCGAAGCCGGCGTGGACGCCGTCCAGGTGTTCGACTCGTGGGTCGGCGCGCTGAACGCGGCCGACTACCGCGAGTTCATCCTGCCGCACACCAGACGCATCTTCGATCGCGTGTCCACGACCGGCGTGCCGACCATTCACTTCGGCGTCGGGACCGCGGCGATTCTGGGCGATCTCGCGACCGCGGGAGGCGACGTGATCGGCGCCGACTGGCGCATCCCGCTCGACGAGGCGTGGCTCCGAATCGGCGAGCGCGGCATCCAGGGCAACCTCGATCCCACCCTGCTGCTCGGTCCGCTCGACCGCATCTTCGCGGGAGCCGACGATGTGCTGTCGCGCGCCGGCGGCCGCGCCGGCCACATCTTCAACCTCGGACATGGGATCCTGCCCACGACGCCGCTCGAGCACGTGCAGGCGCTTGCGAGATATGTCCATCAGAAGACACGGACATGACGTAGCGTGGTGCCTGGCGCCAAGTGCCAGGTGCCACGTGCTCGGTGCCACGCGCTACGTGCTCGGTGGCGAGTGCCGCACCCTCACTTCCGCACCCGGCACACGGCACCCGGCACGGCACTCGGCACCTGGCACCCGGCACCTGGCACTTTGATCATGCGTACGGGCGTCCTCCTGATGGCCCACGGCACGCCGTCGTCGCTCGACGAGATGCCGGCCTACCTGACGCTCGTGCGCGGTGGACGTCCGCCGTCGGACGAGCTCGTCGAGGAGATGCGCCACAACTACTCCGCGATCGGGGGGCGCTCGCCGCTCACGGAAATCACGCTCGCGCAAGCCGACGCGCTCCGCACGCAGCTCGGATCCGATGTGCCGGTCGCCGTCGGCATGCGCAACTGGGAGCCGTTCATCAAGGATGCGATCGCGTCGCTGGCCGCCCGCGGCGTCACGCGTGTGATTGGGATTCCGCTGGCGCCGCAGTTCTCGACGTTGAGCGTCGGGAAGTACGTTGACGTCGCGAAAGCAGCGCTGCCCGACGGGATTCGATTCGAAGCGGTCCACTCGTTCCACGACCATCCGCTTCTGCTCGATGCCTTCGCCGAGCGCGTCCGCGCCGCGCAGCCGAGACCCGGAGAGCTGGTTCTGTTCACCGCGCACGCGCTTCCGCAGCGGGTCGTCGACTCCGGCGATCCGTACGCGAGCGAGGTCGCCGCGACCGCGCGCGGCGTCGCCGAGCGCGCCGGCGTGACCCGCTATCGCGTCGCATATCAAAGCGCCGGACGGACGCCGGAACCGTGGATCCGGCCCGACATCGCCGGTGTGCTCGACGAGGAATCGGGCAACGGCATCCGCAAGTTTCTCGTCGTGCCGATTGGGTTCGTCTGCGATCATACGGAAATCCTCTTCGACATCGACGTGCAGGCGGCGCAGACCGCGCGGGAGCTGGCGACGACGCTGAGACGGACTGAATCACTCAACACATCGCCCACCTTCGTCGCGATGCTGGCACGCCTCGTGCGCGATCGGCTCGATCGACCCGATGAGCGCGATCGACGTTGACGTTGCGGTCGTCGGTGCGGGCATCGCGGGGCTGTCGGCCGCGTACGAGCTCTCGCGGCGCGGCGTCTCGTTCGTGGTCCTCGAATCGGGATCGCGCGCCGGTGGCGTCATCCTCAGTGAAGACGTCGATGGCTTCACGATCGACGCGGGACCTGACGCGCTGCTGATACAGAAACCGGAAGCGATCAGGCTGTGCCGGGAGATCGACCTCGGCGACCGTCTCGTGCCCACGCTGCCGCCGCGCGTCGCGTACATCCAGCGCGGTGGACGGTTGCACGCATTGCCTGCCGCATCGGTTCTCGGCATTCCGACCCGTATCGCGCCATTTCTGCGCATGCGCTTGTTCTCGGCGGCGGGAAAAGCGCGGATGGGCGCCGAGCTGTTCGTCCCGCGGCGGCGCGCCGATTCGGACGATGACGAATCGATCGGATCGTTCATGACGCGGCGATTCGGGCGCGAGGCGTGCGAGTATCTCGCCGAGCCGCTCCTCGCGGGCATTCACGCCGGCGACGTCGATCGCCTCTCGATGCAGGCGCTGTTTCCGCGAATCTTCGAGGCCGAGCGCACCTCGGGCAGCGTCATCCGCGCGTTTCGCGCCCAGGCGCGTTCGCCGTCGAACGCGCCGAAGCCGGACGGCGCGTTCTACTCCCTGCCTCGCGGGTTGACCGAGATGGTCGAGGCGCTCGTCGGCGCGCTGGGCGCCGGCCGCCTCGTGACGAATTCGGCGGTGGAGACGATTGACGGCAACGGACCGTTCACGCTCCGGACGTCCAGCGGCGCCACCGTCACGGCGCGCGGCGTCGTGCTGGCGACGCCGGCATTCGCGACCGGCCGGCTGCTCCGCGGGCGTGGATCGGAACTCAGCCGGGTGTGCGAGAGCATTCCGTACGCCTCGGTCGCGACGGTTGCGCTCGCTTACGATCGGAGCGCGGTCACGAATCCGCTGCGTGGTTCCGGCTTCGTCGTGCCTCGCGTCGAGCGAACGGGTATCCTTGCCGCGTCGTGGCTGTCGTCGAAGTGGCCGGGCCGCGCGCCGCACGATCGCGTGCTCCTGCGAACGTTCATCGGCGGCGCCCGGGATCCCGACGCGCTCGCCCTGGATGACCACCAGCTCGTCGAGCGATCGCGCCAGGCATTGCAGCCCGTTCTTGGCATGACGCGCGCTCCCCTCTTCACGCGCGTGTACCGGTGGCCACGCGCCAACGCGCAGCACGAGGTCGGACATCGGAAACTCGTCGCCGTCCTCGAGGCTGCGTTATCGTGTCATCGAGGACTCTTCGTCACCGGCAGCGGTTTTCGCGGCGCCGGCATCCCCGATTGTGTCGCCGACGGCCGTAAAACCGGCGAGGCCGCGGCCGGATGGTTGATGCAGAGTGAAAAGGAAAAAGTTAACTTTCCGCCATGAAGGCCGTTCACATCATCGGCGTGCCGCTGGATCTCGGCGCCGGCCGGCGCGGCGTCGACATGGGACCGTCGGCGTTCCGCATCGCGGGGCTCGGCGATCGGCTGGCAGCGCTCGGTTACGCGATCGTCGACAAGGGCGACCTCGCCGCCCCGATCCCCGAAACGCAGAAACAGCGCGACGAGCGGAAGAAGTACATCAACGACATCGCGAAGGTCTGCCAGAAGCTCTATCAGGTGTCGCTCGCGTCGCTCGAGGACGGCGCGATGCCGCTCGTGCTCGGGGGCGATCACAGTCTGGGCGCGGGCTCGGTCGGGGCCGCCGCCGAGTGGGCGCGCAAGACGAAGGACCTGCCGATCGGCGTACTGTGGATCGACGCGCACGGCGACATGAACACGCCGGCGACGTCCACTTCGGGCAACGTGCACGGCATGCCGCTCGCCGCGCTCCTCGGATCCGAGCCGGCGGAGCTCGCGAAGATCGGCACGTTCTCGCCGAAGGTGCTGCCCGCGCACACCGTGCTCGTCGGCATCCGCAATCTCGACGAGCGCGAAAAGGTTCTGGTCCGCGACTCGGGCGTCCACGTCTTCACGATGAAGGACATCGATCGCCAGGGCATCGCCTCCGTCGTCGAACAGGCCGTCAGCATCGCGGGCCACGGCACCGCCGGCATCCACGTCTCGTTCGACATGGACGTCTGCGATCCGCTGATCGCGCCCGGCGTCGGCACGCCGGTCAAGGGCGGCCTGAACTATCGCGAAGCGCACATGCTGATGGAAATCGTCGCCGACTCTGGCCTGCTCACGTCGCTCGATCTCGTCGAAGTGAATCCGACGCTCGACATGCAGAACACGACGGCGCAGCTCGGCATCGAGCTGGCGCTGTCCGCGCTAGGAATGAAGATTCTGTGACGTGGAGTTGCCGTCGGACTCGGCGAGCATCTCCTCGAGCGTCTCGACGAGGAGCACGAGCGAGTACGGCTTTTCGATCAGCCGCGTCTTCGGACGCGTGCGCTCGAGCTCCGCGGATTCCGACGGCACACCCGAAAAAATAATCACCGGAATGTCGGCGGGTGCGGACGCGACGACCTCGCGGCCCGAGCCGCGCTTGAGACGCAGGTCGACCACCGCGGCCGTGAAGCGCTGCTTCTGCAGCGCCGCGAGCCCTTCGTCGGCCGTTTCGGCGGTCGTGACGGCGAAGCCGTGCATCTCGAGGAACTTCACGAGCGGCCGGCGCACCGACCCATCGTCCTCGACGACCAGCACGACACGTCCCGCGTCTTTGGACATAATGGCGCGAGTATAGCGTGGAAGGAGGAGGCCCTTGCACAGATCGGGATTCGTCGCCGGCGCGGGCGCGGTCGCGTTCGTGGTTGCGACCACCGCGGTGAGCGGCCAGCAGACACGACTCAGCCCGCACGAACGCGTCAGCGGCGCCGTCGACGGCGCCACGCTGACGATCACGTACGGCCGTCCGTCGATGCGCGGCCGCACGATCTTCGGCGCGCTCGTCCCTTACGGCCGCGTGTGGTGTCCGGGCGCCGACGAGGCGACGACGCTGGAGAGCGACAAACCGCTGCGGCTCGGATCGCTGGCCGTTCCTCCCGGCCCGCACACAATCTGGATGCTGCCGACCGCCGACGCATGGACGCTCGTCGTCAGCAAGGAGTCGAGCGGATTTCACACGCGCTACAACGAGCACGCCGACCTCGGTCGTATCGCGCTGACCAAACGGACGCTCGATACGGCGGTCGAGCAGCTGACGTTCTCGATCGCGAAGAATCCCAGCGCGGCCGGCGGGACGATCGCGATGACGTGGGAGCGCACCGAGGCGTCCGCGCCGCTCACCGTAGTACAATGACCGGCTCGTCTTCTCGCCTCGCGCGCCGCCGTACGGGCCCCTAGCTCAGTGGTAGAGCACGTGACTTTTAATCACGGTGTCCCGGGTTCGATCCCCGGGGGGCCCATCCTTCGCTCGCCTTCGGCGTCGCAATCGCGCGCGAGTCACGTCAGGCGAGCGCAGGATGCGCTCGCGCTGGCGCGCGTATGAGCCATCCGTCAACCAGTGACACAGCCCAACACGCGGTGCCACCCTCCTCACGAGGCACGGTCCGCCTGAAGGCGGACACTACGTCGCCGAGTACCCACTACAAGTGGCGGGTGAGACGCGCGGTGAGATGATCGAGCTGCGCCTGCATCGCAATCGTGCGCTTGTTCAGCGCGTCGATCGTGGCCACGACATCTTTGAGCTGCACTTCGACGCGGCCGAGACGCTGTTCGAGCTCGAATGATTTGGAAAATTCCGGTGCCGACGCACGGACGTTGCGAACCGTGCTCCGTCGCCCTGCTGCCACGCGGGAGCATGGTAGCCAAACGTGTTTTCGTTGTCACTGGCAACAACAGTCGAGGTTGTCCAAAGGCATCCTGGAGTGTGTCGATGACGTGGATTGCGGTCGCCGTCGGCGGCGCGCTCGGTTCGCTGGCGCGCCACTGGGTCAACATGGAAGTCGCGCATCGTTTCGGCCGCGCCGTTCCCTGGGCGACGTTCGTCGTCAACGTCATCGGCTGTCTCGTGATCGGCGCGCTCGCGGGACGGATCGCGACCGAACGCCTTCACCTGTCGCCGGCGATGCGAACGTTCCTGTTCGTCGGCGTGCTCGGGGGCTTCACGACGTTCTCCAGCTTCGGCCTCGACACGTTCACGCTCGGCCACGGCGGCGAGCATGCCGCCGCGTTCTGGAATGTCGCCGGCCAGATCGGGCTCGGATTGGGCGCGGTCTGGCTCGGTTTCTACCTGGCGCTCTGAATCGCCGCCGCCCGTTAGCAAATCAGATCTTGACCCGGACCAAAATGGTCGGATAAGGTATGGGCTGATATTGAGACTCAGTCTCACGTCGAGGAGCCCGACCCTATGCGTTCCGTTTCGCTGTCCGCGTTCTTCGCTCTCGCCTTCACCTGCCTCGCGGCAACCGCTTCCGCCGATCAATCGCTGTTCACGCTCCACGGCATCGTCCGCGACACGACCGGCGCGCCCATCGGCGGCGCCCGCGTCACCGCCGCGCCCGAGGCCGCGACCGGGACCGTGTCGACCGTCTCCGACCAGCGCGGCGAGTTCTCGCTGGCGCTCGACCCGGGACGCTACACGATCACCGTCGCCGTCGCCGGCTTCGACGACGCGTCGCAGCGCATCGTCGCCGGCCGGACCGGCGACGCCTCGCGCGCGTTCGTGATGCAGCTCGCCGGCATTCTGGAGTCGGTCGACGTTACGGCAGGCCGCGACCCGGGCGCCGCGATCATCTCCTCCGCGACGAAAACGCCGACGCCGCTCCGCGACGTGCCGCAAGCCGTGACGGTCGTGACCAAGGAGTTGATCCGCGATCAGCTCATGACGAGCATGGCCGATGTGATCCAGTACGTGCCGGGCGTGACGTCGCATCAGGGCGAGAACAACCGCGATCAGATGATCATGCGCGGCAACAGCTCCTCCGCCGACTTCTTCGTGAACGGCGTGCGCGACGATGCGCAGTACTACCGGGACCTCTACAACGTCGCGCGGATCGAAGCGCTGAAGGGCCCGAACGCGATGATGTTCGGCCGGGGCGGCGCCGGCGGCGTGATCAATCGCGTGACGAAGGACCCGGAGTTCCGATCGTTCCGGGAAGTCCTGCTGCAGGGCGGCAGCCACGGCGACCGCCGCGTCGCCGCCGACCTCGATCAGCCGATCGGCAGCACGGTTGCCGTCCGCCTGAACGCGATGTCCGAACGATCCGACAGTTTTCGGAACGACGTCGGTCTGGATCGGTGGGGTGTGACGCCGACGCTGACGGTGACGCCGGGTCGCGCGACGAGGATGACCTTCCGGTACGAGCATCTCCACGACACACGGGTTGCCGACCGCGGCATCACGTCCTTTCATGGCCGCCCCGCCGACGTCGACATCGCGACGTTCTACGGAGATCCAGACCAGAGCGCCGTTCGATCTACAGTCGGCCTGGCATCGGCGGTCCTCGAGCAGCGCGTCGGTCGGACGACGATCCGAAACCAGACGCTCTTCGGCGACTACGATCGCTTCTACCAGAACTTCGTGCCGGGCGCGCCGGCGGCGGACGGCGCCCGCGTCGCTCTGACCGCGTACAACAACGCCTCGGTGCGGCGAAACTTGTTCAATCAGACCGACGTGACGTTCGCGGTTTCAACGGGCGCCGTCGCGCATATGCTCCTGGCCGGCGCGGAAGTGGGACACCAGCGCACGGACAACTTTCGAAACACGGGGTTCTTCAACAACGCCACGACCTCGATTCTCGTGCCGTTCTCGAATCCGCTGACCACGATGCCGGTGACGTTCCGGCAGAACGCCACGGACGCGGACAACAACGTGCGGACGAACGTTACCGCGATGTACGCACAGGATCAGATCGCGATCGATCACCACGTGCAGGTTCTCGCCGGACTCCGCGTCGATCGGTTCGATCTGCAGTACCACAACAACCGCAACGGCGATGCGCTGCAGCGGATCGATCGACTGGTCTCGCCGCGGCTCGGGCTCGTCTACAAACCCGTGGCGCCGGTTTCGCTCTACGGCAACTATACGGTCACGGCGCTGCCGAGCTCCGGCGATCAGTTCTCGGCCCTGACGACGATCACGCAGCAGGTCGAGCCCGAGAAGTTCCGAAACTACGAGCTGGGCGCCAAGTGGGACGTAGTGCGCGACCTCTCGGTGACGACCGCGGTGTACCGCCTGGACCGCACGAACACGCGCGCCCTCGATCCGAATGATCCGACGCGAATCGTTCAAACGGGCAGCCAGCGCACGAACGGATACGAGATCGGCGTCAACGGGCGCGTCACACCCGCGTGGCGAATCGCGGGCGGCTACGCGGCACAGGATGCCTTCGTCACACGCGCAACAATCGCCGCGCGGGCTGGCGCCGAAGTCGGGCAGGTCCCGCGTCACACGCTGTCGCTCTGGAACACCTACCAGCTCCATCCCCGGGTCGCCGCGGCCGCCGGGCTGCTCTACCGGTCGGACATGTTCGCCACGATCGACAACACCGTGACGCTGCCCGGCTACGTGCGCGGCGATCTCGCCGCGTACCTCACGCTGGCGCGGCCGCTGCGGCTGCAGGTGAACGTCGAGAACGTGCTGAACGCGCGCTACTACATCAACGCCGACAGCAACACGAACATCTCGCCCGGTCTGCCGCGCACGGTCCGCGTCGGCCTGACGACGACGTTCTGACCGCCGATCGCCATGTAAAATGCGCCTATGGACGACGCGCAGGCGAAGCAGGTGGAGCGGTTACTGAGCCGGATCGAGGTTGCGGTGGGAGAGGTCGACGATCGCGCCGGGCGCAACGGCGCCCTGCTCAAGGAGATTATCGAGTCGGTGAACGGACTACGATCTCTGCTCGGACTGGTGCGCGCGCACTGACGCGCGGAAGGCAGCCCTGAAGGGCTGCGCTGCGAGCGAGCGCGTCAGCGCACCGTGCAGGGCGCGCCCGTCATCGTCGAGATGACGATGAGCGGATTCCTTCCGTGGCGCTCGAAGGCATGCGTCGTGCCGCGCGGCACCACCACCAGCGATCCCGGCTTCAGCGGCATCGTTTCCGCCAGGCGAATCGCGCCTTCACCCGCCACGACGTAGACGATTTCATCCACGTTGTCGTGCGCATGCGGCGCGACGTTCTCGCGCATCTGCAGGAGGCGGACCGTCTCCGACGGCTTGCACGCGAGGATCGACTCCTTGATCGGATCGCGGCCGCCGATGAAATTCCGATCGAGGAAATCCGGAATCGAGACGGTAATCGGCGAACCGGGCGGACCCGACGGCGCTGCCGGGGCCGGCGCCGGTTCGGGCGCGCGCGGAGGCGGCGGTGGAGGCGGCGCTTCGTTCAGCACGACCTCGATCGCCGTGATGGCGCCGCCGCGCGTCGAGAACTCCCGCTCGAGCGTGATGAACCCCTCTTTCTCGACCCGGATCCGATAGAGGCCGTCCTTCACGTTCGGCACGACCACTGTTCCGGCTCCGGCGGTCGTGAACTCGCCGGTCGCGTCGCCTGACAGCGTGATCCGTACGCCTTCGAGACTCGCGCCGTTCCGATCGTGGACGGCAATACGGACCGACGTCGTCCGCGGCGGCGCGGCTCCCCTGCCCGTGCCCGTTCCCCGGCCGCGTGCCTGCGCGTGCAGATCGACCGCGCCGAGCGAAACGGCGACAAGCCCGACAATGACGAGGTGCTTCATGCGCTTGCTCCTCGAACGCGAGACGCATAGCAAACCGCATGCGGGCGCGGAATGCAAATCTTCCGCTGTCGACCGTCACCGGCGCGTAACCCGGACGCGATGTGCGGCAAAACTACTCCGTCAACGGAGGACCAATGAACCGACGCACGCTCCTGACCGGCATGACCGCCGGCGCGCTCTCCGCGCTGGCGCGCAGCGAATCGACCGCGCAGCCCGCGCAGCCGCTCAAGGACGCCGTGGCCGACGCCGAACGGGCGTTCGCCGACTCGATGGCGCGCCGCGATCTGAATGCGTTCGCGTCGCACGTTGCCACTGACGCGGTGTTCTTCAGCAGCGCCGACGGCTCGCGCGTGCTGCGAGGAAAGACGGCGATCGTCGATGGCTGGAAACGGTTCTTCGAGGGCCCGAATGCGCCCTTCTCGTGGGGGCCTGACGCCGCCGAGGTGCTCGACTCGGGAACGCTCGCGATGACGACCGGTCCGGTTCGCGACGAAAACGGAAGGGTGACCGGCCGCTTCAGCTCGGTGTGGCGGCTCGAGTCAGACCGGCGCTGGCGCGTGATCTTCGATCGAGGCTGCTCGTGCCCGTGCGCGTGACGTCTCGATCACGCTATCCGACGCTGACCAGCACGTACCCGTGTTCCTGGGCGCGCGTGACCCCGAGGACGCCCGCGGCCACGAAATGACTGTTGCCGAACGTGCTCGTCGTCAGCTCCTTGTAGACGGCCTCCGCGTCGACACCGGTCGCGTCGGCAATCGTGCGCGAGTACGACCGCGTGGTCAGGTTGCAGATACCGAAATGGACGCCCTGCTTGATCAGGCTCGACACCTGCTCTGAATACGGATTCGAGGTCGGCGCCTGTTTCGTCTTCGGATCGACGAACGCCATCCGCTCGGAAAAGAACTTTCCGTACTTCGCCCACATGGCGTCGTTGTAGGCGAACGGCGCCGTCCGATGGCGCGCGATCACGACGACGGCGACGTCCTTCGCCGTCAGGCCGTAACCATCGGCGCTGCCGCGGAAGTAGTTCCCGACGAATCTGATCGCGTCGGCGAACTCGGCCGCCATCCACGTGTCGAACACGACGCGGTGCCTGCCCGGCAGTTGGTCGTACCAGTCATCCTTGTCGTGGCGCGCGGCCTGGAACCGGCCGCCGGCGGGCGCACCATTGGTGGCCGGCGACGAAGACTGGCGCGGCACACCAACGAGAGCGGGAAATGAGGCGACGCGCGACAGGAACAGGCGTCTGAGCATGGCTCATTGTCGCATGGGCGGCACGCCGCTTGCTCCGCTGCCGGCGCATGCCATCACCAGACTCGAAGGTCGTCCGCTACGCGGTGGTCGGGCTCGGCCACATCGCGCAAATCGCTGTGCTGCCCGCCTTCGCGCACGCGCGCCGCAACTCGCGGCTGGTCGCGCTGGTCAGCGACGATCCGGTCAAGCGGCGTCAGGTCGGCCGCAAGTACGGCATCACGGCGGCCTTCTCGTACGACGAGTACGAAGAGTGCCTGCAGAACGTCGACGCCGTCTACATCGCGCTGCCCAACTCGATGCACGCCGAGTACACCGTCCGCGCGGCGAACGCCGGCGTCCACGTGCTGTGCGAAAAACCGATGGCGGTGACCGTCGAGGAGTGCGAGGCGATGATTCGCGCGTGCCACGAAGCAAACGTCAAGCTGATGATCGCCTATCGGCTGCACTTCGAAGAGATCAACCTGCGCGCGATCGACACGGCGCGACGCGGCCGCCTCGGCGAGCTGAAGTATTTCAACTCGTCGTTTTCGCTGACCGTGCGGTCCGGCGACATTCGCACCCGCGCCGAGACGGGCGGCGGCACGCTCTACGACATCGGCGTCTACTGCATCAACGCGGCGCGGTATCTGTTCCGCGCGGAGCCGAAGGAGGTCGTGGCGATCTCCGTCAACGCCGCGCCCGACAAGCTGCCGGAGATCGACGAATCGACCGGCGCGATCCTCCGATTCGACGGCGAGCGCGTCGCCACCTTCGTCACCAGCTTCAACGCGGCCGACGTCGGCGAGTACCGCATCGTCGGCACGAAAGGCCAGCTGCACGTCGATCCCGCATACGAGTACGCGGAAGGCCTCGGCTACGAGCTCACCATCGACGGCAAGACGACGCGGAAGAAAATCGGCCGGCGCGATCAGTTCGCGCCGGAGCTCCTGCACTTCTCGGACTGCATCCTGAAGAACAAGACGCCCGAGCCGTCAGGTGAAGAAGGCCTGCAGGACGTGCGCATCATTCGCGCGTTGTACGAATCGGCCGAGACCGGCAAGGCCGTGCAGCTGCCGCCGCATCGCGAAACGAAGCGCCCGACCGCCCGCCAGCGGATCGAGCGTCCCGGCGTGAAGAAACCGGACCTCGTGAACGTGAAGAGCCCGTCGAAATGATCGTACGTAGCGTCCGCCTTCAGGCGGACCTTCACCTTCACGCGTCGCGCAAGACGATCATGGGATCGACGCGTCCCGCCGACCGGGCCGGCAAGTACGCGGCAAGCAGCGCGACCAGCAGCACACCGACACCGGTGCCGACGAAGATCGACGGGTCCGTCGGCTTCACGTCGTGCAGCATCGTCTGCAGTACTCCAGTGAGCAGCCACGCACCGAGTGCGCCGATGCCGACGCCGGCGGTCGCGAGCGTCAGCCCGCGTGCGACGACGAGGTTGCGAACGCGGGCCTCGTCGGCGCCCAGCGCCAGACGGATGCCGAACTCCCGCCGCTGCCGGCGGACCATGTACGCCATCACGCCGTAGACACCGACGACCGCGAGCAGACCGGCGAGCGCGCCGAACAGCACGGTCAACGCCGACATCAGGCGAGGCTGACCCACCGATTCGCTGACGACGTGCTCCATCGTCTGCACCTGGTTGACCGGCGTCGTGGGATCGATGGAGGCCACAATCCGCCGCGCGGTCGGGACGATCGTGATTGGATCGTCGCTGACCGTGCGCACGACGACGGTCATCGCGCCAAACGGCGATTCGACGATTGTCTGGTAGAACTCGTACGGCACGTTTCGCGCGAGACCGATCGAGCGCACGTCGCTGACGACGCCGACGACCTCGTACCACTGACTCCGATCCCGACTCTGTCCGAAACGTTTGCCGATCGGATCCTTGCCGGGCCAGAACTTCGCCGCCATCGTCTGGTTGATCATCACGGTCCGTGCACCTCTGCTATCGCGCTCGTCCAGCGCGCGGCCCGCCACGACGCGGACGCCCATCGTCTTCAGGTACTCGCCGTAGATCCAGCGGTGCTCGACGAGCGGCGCTTCGTTCGGGCCCCACGGCGTTCCGCCTTCGATCTGATATTCGCCGTTGAACCCGAAGCTGAACATCGGCAGATGGCTCGTCAGCCCGACGCTCTCGATGCCGCCGGCGTTCGACAGCCGCTCGCACAGATCGCGGTAGAACTCGACGCCCTGAGCGGCATCCCTGTATCGCTGCGCGGACGGCGACACGTCGAACGCCACGATTCGTTCCGTTCGGATGCCGGCATCGCGGCCGCGCAGGAGCACGAGGTTCTTGACGAGCAGGCCCGCGCCGACGAGCAGCGTGAAGGCCATCGCCATCTCCGCTACTACGAGCGCGTTGCCGAAGCGCCGTCCGCTGCCGCTGCCGGTTCGCAGATCGCCCTCGCGGACGGCCGACGCGAGCTCCGACATGCGCAGCATGACCAGCGGCCAGACGCCGCAGAAGAGACCCACGGCGATCGAGACCGCGGCGGTGAACGCGAGCACGCGGCCGTCGATCGCAATCGACGCCGCGCGCGGGAGCTGCGTGCCGGCGAGCGCGACGAACGTTCGCAGCATCCACGAGGCAAGGAGAACGCCGGCGGCGCCGCCCGTCACGGACAACAGCAGGCTTTCCAGCGTCAGCTGACGCGCGAGATCCCTGGTGCCCGCGCCGAGCGCGAGGCGAATCGCCAGCTCCCGCCGCCGGGCCACGCCGGCCGCGAGCAGGAGGTTCGCCACGTTCGCGCACGCGATCAGCAGCACGCAGAAGACGGCGCCGAGCAGCACCTGGAGCGGCCGCCGCACGTTTCCGACGGTCGCTTCGAGGTACGACTGCACATCGATGCCGTGGTTGTTGCCGAACTCCACCGCGAGCGTTCGTCCCAGGGCGCGCATGTCCGCGGCCGCGCGCTCGACCGTGATGCCGGGTTTCAGTCGCGCGTAAGTCGTGAGGAAGTGACTGCCTCTCGTGGCCGGATCGAGCTTTCGCTGCAGCGGGACGAACGCCTCGGCGCGACGATGCGCGAAGCTGGACGGCACGACGCCGATCACTTCGTACGGTGTGCCGTCGAGCATGATGGTGCGGCCGACGATCGTTCGATCGCTGCCGAACTGCTGCACCCAGAGGCCTGACGCCAGCACGACGACCTTGGGACCGCCGGGCCTGTCCTCGTCGGCGGTGTACCAGCGACCGAGCTGGGGCCTGACGCCGAAGACGTCGCCGAGCGACGCGGTCGTCGCCATGCCGCGAAGCCGAAGCGGATCGCCGTATCCGGTCAGGACGAACGACGCCTGTGACGAACCGCCGATCGCCGCGAACACCTGGTTGCGTTCGCGCCAGTCCAGATACTTGGGGAACGACGCCGGGCAGGTGGCGCATGCCGGCTGCGTGTCGTACACCATGACCAGCCGGTCAGGGTCTGGGAACGGCAGCGGCGCGAGCAGCACGCCGTTGAAGATGCTGAAGACGGCGGTCGTGACGCCGATGCCGAGCGCAAACGCGATCACCGCCAGCGTCGTGACGAACCGCGCACGCAGGACGGCGCGCAGCGCCGTCCTGATCTCGAGGAGCCATCGCGACATCGCAGGACCTCTCGGCCCTTAGACGGGACGGGGTTGAACGGCGTTGGCTGCACGGTCGACAGGATCCGCCTGAAGGCGGACACTACGTACGAGACAGGAATACACGGCCGCCGGCGGCCATGGCGCCGGCCAGCGCGGCGCACAGGATGAACACCAGCCGGACGCCCAGATGGTCCGCCAGGTAGCCGGACAGCGCGAGGCCAATGATTTGCGCGCAGAACGCGACCGAGATGTTCGTGCTCGACACGCGGCCGATCATGTCGTGCGGCGTCTCGCGCTGCAGCAGCGTTTGCGCCGGGACCATGATCGCCGCGAAGGCGAACCCGATCGTGAACGTCGCCACGAGCGCCGCGGCGGCGAACGGCAGGCCGCCGAGGATGAGCGCGCCGAGTCCGATCCCCGCGAGCCCGAGGAGCACCATCACGTGCTCGGCGACGCCGCGCGCGATCTTGCGGATGACCTGCGTGCCGACGAGCATCCCGAAGCCGACCATCCCGCTGACGTAGCCGAACAGCCGCGCCGTGGCTTGCAGCGAGTCGCGCACGTAGATCGCGATCAGCGGAGCGAAGCAGCCGATGGTAAACAGGCCGGCGGCCATCGCCAGCACGACGAACAACACCGCGGCATGCCGGAAGATGAAGTGAATGCCGGCGCGCATGTCGATCCAGATCTGATGGATCCGGCTGCTCGACGAGGCGACGGCCGCGGCCGTCGCGGGCGGACGCCGGATGGCGACCGACGAGATGAGCGCCGCCGACACCAGAAAGCTGACGACGTCGATGATGTAGCAGACGCCCGGGCCGAACGTCGACACCACCGCCCCGGCGGCGCCTGGTCCGATGATGCGGCTCCCCATGAATGCGATCTGCATGAGCGCGTTCGCCGAGATCAGCCCGGTTAGCGGGACGTGCGTCCGGATCGTCACCTGCTGCGCCGGGGCGAAGAAGGCCGACACGCAGCTGAGCGCGGCAAGGACGAAATAGACCTGCCACACGTTCGTCGTGGGAATCAGCATCAGCGCGAGCACGGCCCGAATGAGATCGCTGGAGATGAGCGTCGGCTTCAACGGCCATCGATCGACGAACACGCCGGCGAGCGGGCCGACGACCACGATCGGCATCATGTAGGCGATCTGCACGCCGACGATCTGCCGCGGCGTCCCGTGCATCGTGAACGAGACGACCGCAATCACCGCGAACAGCGCGAGGAAGTCGCCGAAGAGGCTGATGACCTGCGCGTACCACACGCGGCGCATGACGTCGATCCGCAGCACCTCGCGAAACGACAGCGGCGCGGGTGGAGTCGCAACGGTGGCGGCGCCCGTGGTCATCGCGCGATTATATCTGCCGGTTGAGGTTGCCATTGCGCGGCCGCTGCGCCATCATGGTGGGCATCATGCTCAAACAGAAGCGCGACGCGCTGGGCCGCGAGCCCAGTGGGAACGAGCTGATCTCTCTCGCGCAGAAGCTGGCGCGCGACGCGGAGCATCACGCCCTGCTCTCGGCGTCGCTGGCCAGCCAGGCCGATCGCCTGATGCTCGCGGGCCTCGAGCGTCTTCAGCGGAGCGCGGCCGCCCCTCCGTCGAAATCCTGCTAAGATCGCGGGATGCGCCCGCTGCTCGCCGCGGCGCTGCTGTCAGCGGCCGCGCTCAGCGTCAGCTGCGGCGGCGTCGTCGATCCATCCAAGAACGTCGTCGACACGTTCAACGGCACGATTCCCGTGCAGGGCACGTCGCCCGGCCATCCGTTCTCCACGAACAAGACCGGTGAGTATTCCGTGAAGGTGACGGCGCTCGCGCCGAGCTCGAACAATTTTTTCGGGTCGATTCTCGCGCAGGGCCTCAGCGACGGAACCTGTTCGGGCCAGCTGCCGATTCTTCAGCAGAACTCGTTCGGCACGATGAATACGCCGGTGCTCAGCGGCCCGATCATTGCCGGACGGTACTGCGTGTTCCTGTTCGACATCGGGACGTTCACGGTTCCCCAGACTTACACGCTCACCGTTTCGCATCCCTGAAGTACGAAACCTTACCGAATCCTTCGGACGAATCCCGCGCCGGCGAACGAGCTCAACGCGCCGAGCAACATCAGCGGAAGCGGGCTTGCGGTGTTCGGGAGATTTCCGCTGCGCGTTCCAGACCGCGGAGATCCCGCGGCGACCCCGGCCTGACCTGACGTGCCGGTCGGAGCTGGATCAACGGCCGATGGGCGTGTCTGCTGCGGGCTCGGGCTCGCCGTCATCGGCGCCGGAGCCGGAGCTGGACTCGGGGGCTGCGGATCGCTCGGCGCGGTCTGCGGCGCCGGCGGGTTGGTGCCGAGCGCCGGCGGGTTCGCCTGCGACGGATTGGTCTGGCTCGGCGGATTTGTCTGTGACGATGGATTCGGCGGGTTCGGCGTCGTCGGCTGATCGGGATCCGACGGCGTGGTCACGCGCGGCTGATCCGGATTCGCCGGCGTGGTCGGCCGCGCGACGGCCGGCTGATTCTGCTGGCCGCGGTCCGTGGCGCCGCTGCCGGTCGCGGTCGGCGGCTGGCTCGACATCGGCTGACCGCTCGTCGGCGGCTGCGTTTGCGCGAACGACGGCGCCGCCAGCGCGAGCGTCAGCACGACCGCGGCTCCACCTGTAATCAATGACGTGAGGTATTTGCGAGACACTGAACCTCCTCTGTTAAGAGTTGTCAGTCAGCCATACCGCTGCACGAGCCATGCCCGTCGTACGTCTGTCCGCCTTCAGGCGGACCTGAAATCCTTCAGCCGGACCTGAAATAATGTCGGGGTGCCCACGTCGCTCGAATCGCAAATAGACGACCTCTACGCCACGCCGCTCAGCGATTTCATCGCCGCCCGCGATGCGCTCGCGAAATCCGTCGGCGGCGACGAGGCCAAGCGCATTCGCAAACTCCCGAAGCCGACGCTCGTACCGTGGGCGGTCAATCAGGTCTACTGGAAGGCGCGGCCCGTCTACGATCGATTGATCAAGACGGGCGCGCGACTGCGAGCGGCGCAGGTGGCGGCACTCGAAGGACGCAAGGGCGACGTCAGAGCTGCGAGCGACGCGCACCGTCAGGCGATCGCCGAGGCGGTCCAGGAGGCCGAGAAGATCGCGGCCGCCGAGGGCTCACATCCTCCGGCCGACGCGTTGATGCGCACGTTCGAATCGATCTCGCTCGCGCCGGACACGACCGAACGGCCCGGACGGCTGACGAAGTCGCTGCAGCCCGCCGGCTTCGAAGCGCTCGCCGGCGTCAAGGTCGCCCCCACCATCGTCGCGAAGGCCGAACGAGAGACCGCGAAGCGCGAGCACGAGGCGCGTCAATCTGAAGCGCGTCAGCGCGTGGAGACCAGGCGCGAGGAAGCCGAGCGGAAGAAACGGGAAGCGGCCGTCAGGAAAGCCGAGGCACAGCTCGAACGCGCGCGCCGCCAGATGGCCGAAGCCGAGGCCGCGCTCAAACGAACTCGAGGCCAGACTTCCTGAAGTTGCCGCCGAGGACCGCGACCGAATCGCCGCCCAGCCAGTTGTCGAGCACGCGCGCGTACACCGATCGGAAATCGCTTTCGTAGTGGACGTCGTTCGCGTTGTTCTCGAGGGTCGGATTCTGCGGGTCCGCGGTCAGCAGCGGCGCCGTTCCAAAGATGCCGCCGCGCACGCCGCCGCCCATCGCCAGCATCACGCTCGCCGCGCCGTGGTCGGTTCCCCTGCTGCCGTTTTCGTTGATGCGGCGGCCGAACTCCGAGAACGACAACAGGAGCGTGTCGTTCAGCAGCCCCTGGTTGCGAAGGTCGCTGTAGAACGCGAAGAGCCCGTCGTTCAACGAGACCATGAGCCGCGCGTACGCGCCCGCGTCGTTGTTCGTGTCCTGCGCGGCGTGCGTATCGAAGCCGCCCGTCTGGACCCAGAACACCCGGGTGCCGATGCCCTTCGCCATCGCGCCGGCGATCGCCTGAAGCGCCTGACCGAAGCCATTGTTCGGATACGTCGCGCTCGGCTTGTACTGACCGACGGCGGCGACCCGGTCGAGCGTCGCCATTGCGGCTTGCGCGCTCGTGCCGACGAACGCAATCTGCGGCCGGTCGACCGGCACGTGCGACGCGATTGCCAGCGCCGACGTCCGCTCGAGCGCCGCTTCCGCGCCCGTGTTCGGACTGTTGAAGGCGTAGCTCGTCACGTTCGGAATCGAGGCGACCGCGACGGACGACGACAGCAACGCGTGCGGCGTCTCGCCGGTCGTGTTCCACGCCACCAGCGGATCGAGCGGCCCCAGTGTGCTCAGATAGCGCCCCAGCCAGCCGGCACCCTGAACGCTGCCGGGAGTCGCCGTCGACCAGATGTCGGTGCCGCTGAAATGCGATCGGCTCGAGTTCTCGTAGCCGACGCGTTGAATCAGCGCGAGGCGTCCCTGATTGAAGATCTCTTTCAGCCCGGTCAGCTTCGGATGAAGGCCGAGCGCCTTCCCGCTCGAATCGCTGCCAATCTGCAGCACCTGACCGGCGGGCACGGCGAGCGTCGGCCGGCGCGAGTAGTACGCCGCGTCGTTGTACGGAATCAGCATGCTGAGCCCGTCGTTGCCGCCGGACAGATCGAGGACGACGAGGTTCCGGCCCGTCGCGCCCTGCGCGCGCGCGAGGTCGGAGAGAAACGCCGGCGCCGCGAAGCTGACCGTGAACGCCGCGACGCCGTTCTTCACGAATTCTCGTCTGGTCAACATAAGCCATCCGCGCTGTCAGCCATCAGCCATAAGCGATCAGCCATGTGCTAGACCAACTGGTACTCCGGCGAGCCCAGGATCAGATGCGCGAGCCCTGCGCCTTTCGACTGGAGCTGCGCATCGGATCCGGTCCACGTCGCGCCGCCCTTCGCGTACGCGACGAGCTGCGCGTAGACCGCGTTGTCGAGATCCGCGGGCGTCAGCCGTGCCAGCATCGCGTCGACGACCGCCTGCGCGCTGCCCCTGGCCGGCGCGAGCGCCGCGGCCAGGTTGAACTTCTGATTCGCGGCGAGCGTCGACGCGAAGTTCATGCGCGTCAGCATCGCGCTCGTCGAGAACCATCCCTCGCCGAGCGTCCAGCCGGCGACGTTGGGCGGCTCGAACAGCTCCTGGCCCATGCTGATCAGCGGCGACAGCGTGGACCCGAGCGAGAAACCGGTCCACCCGGTCTCTTTCAGGGCGCGCACGACGAATTCGATCGGCCACGAGTAGCGAGTGAACGACGCGGATGCGTCCGCGAACTGCGGCGAGCCGAGAACCTGCCGAACGACGGGCTTGATCGCCGTCGCGTTCCGCAGATAGGTGTCCGCGAGCGCGCCGATGAACCCGTCGTCGGTCGACGTTTCGCTGACGAAAAAGGCGTAGAGCTTCCTCGCCACGCGCCGCGCCGTTTCCGGATGCATGGCGAGCGCGTTGATCAAGTCGAGGCCGTCCTGCATGCCTGCTGACGCGGAGCGCGCCGGAATCGTCCGGCCGCCGTCTGCGTAGATCGGAAAGCTGAAGGTTTTCGCCGACGTCTCGTGCTGGTTCGGGTTGTAGACGAACGCAAACGCGCCGCTCGCGTCCGTGCGAGTCGCCGGCTCGTTCAGGTTCCAGCCCGTGAAGACTCGCGCGGCGGCGTAGACGTCGTCTTCGGTGTAGTAGCCGACGCCGCGCGTGAACAGCTCCATCAGCTCGCGGCCGAAGTTCTCCTGCGGTTTGGCCTTGGTGTTCGTGTTGCCGTCCAGCCAGATCAGCATGGCCGGATCCTGCGCGACGGCGACCAGCAGATCGCGCAGGCTGCCGAGCGCGGAGTCGCGAAACAGCTCGATCTGCCCGCGCTGTTTCGCGGGATCCTCCGACGCCTTGGCCGCCATCAGGCGCGTCGCGTTCTCACCTTTCACCCGTGCAGCGATCTTCGAGATGCCGGTCGCGAAGTAGTTGTGCCAGAAGAGCGTCATCCGCTCCTGCAGCGGCCGCTCGGAATGCACCATCCTGAACAGCCATCGCTGGCGCGCATCGTCGGCCACTGTGTTCGGCGAGAACGGACCGCGCGACGTCATGCCGACGAATCCCGGCTTCGCGATGTTCGCGTCGACGGTGTCGGGGATCGATTCGTAGTCGACGAGCCGATCCACGGCCTGGCCGTACGACAACTTCGAGTACGCAGTCAGTTCCGCCGGACTGGCGCCGAAGCCGGCGCGCCGAAGGAGGTGCGCGATCATGGCCGGTTAGACCGGAGCGGCGCGCGAAAGTAAAATCCCGGTATGTACAGTGTCCTCCTCTTCTTACATTCCTGGATCCGCTGGATTGCCCTCGTTGCAACCGTGGGAACCGCGCTGGCGGCATTCCGGCGGCGGGAGGCGCTGGCCGAGCGCTGGGCGCTCACCGCGATGTCGATGCTCGATCTTCAGATGCTGATCGGACTGATTCTGTACTTCGCCGTCAGCCCGAACATGCGCGAGATCCTGGCGCACTTCGGCGAGGCGATGAAGGATCCGGTCTCGCGCTTCTGGGCGGTCGAACACCTGTCCACGATGCTCGGCGCCGTCGTCACGGCGCACGTGGGTCGCGTCGCCGCGAGAAAGGCGGCGACCGCGGACGCGCGGCGCTCGCGCCTGATCACGACATTCATGATCGTCGCGCTCCTCCTTGTGCTCGGGATGCCGTGGCCCGGACGGCCGGGCGGCCGTCCGCTGTTCCGGTTGGGCGCGCCTTAATGAGATCCGTGAGCGTCGCCGCGGCCACGGCCACGGCCGTATCCCGGACGGTAGTGACGATGGCAGACGACGCAGGATTCGTAGAGCGCGTCGTTGACCGCTTCGAGAGCGTGGACATCGTGCGCTTTGGCGGCCTTGAACGCCGCCGTTCCCGCGTCGAGCATCAGTTGCGCGTCGGCCATCCATCGATCGGCATCGCGCGCGCGGCCCGGCATCATCAACAGATTCGCCGACTCGGCGAGCATCAGCGTCTTGGCCTGCAGCTCGCCCCACTCGGCGTCGGAGCCGGGCGTGCGGGTCGAGATGTAAAATACGGCGTCTGACGTCGGGTAGATGATCTTCGACATCAGATCGCTCATGCTCCCGACCGGCCGCGGAGCGGGAGCCGCCTGCAGCATCAACGAGCCGGCAGCCGCAACCACGACGGGAATTCGCACGACGCGAGTGTAGCACCGTGTCCTTACTGCCATTCTGCGAGTGGCTCGCCGCCACGAAATGGAGCATCGCGCTCCACGAGTCGCTCTACATGTACCCGCTCGTGGAATCGGTGCACGTCCTGACGCTGTGCGTGTTCGTCGGCATGTCGGTGCTGCTGGACCTGCGGCTGCTCGGCCTCGCGCTGCGGCGCGTGCCGGTCGCCGAGGTGACGGATCGGCTCGTGCCCTGGATGGTCGCCGGGTTCATCGTGATGCTGATCACCGGCCTGCTGCTGTTCTACGCGATACCCGTCCGGTCGTATCAAAACATCTTCTTCCGAGTGAAGCTCATCGCGCTGGTGCTGGCCGGCATCAACGCGTGGGTGTTTCACACGGGCGTGCACAAGCGCGTGACGGAGTGGGGGCTCGGCCGCACGCCGCCGCGGAAAGCGCGAATCGCCGGCGCGATGTCGCTGTTCCTGTGGGCCGTCATCATCGTGTGCGGCCGGATGATCGCCTACAACTGGTTCGACTGCGATCTGAAACAGCCGGGGTCGTTCATCCGATGGGCCGCGGGCTGTGTAGAAAAGAAGTAGCCATGCTCCTGCCGTTCTTTCAGTGGGTCGAAACGACGAGGCTGCACGACGCGATCGCCATGTCATCGTGGGCGTTCGCGGTCATCGAGTCGGTGCACCTGCTGGCGCTCTCGGTCATCGGCGGCGCGGTGCTGATCCTGGACCTGCGGCTGCTCGGACTCGGACTGCGGCGTCAGACGATCGCGGAGGTCGCGCGCGAAGCGCACCCGTGGCTGGTCGGTAGTCTGATCGTGATGATCGTGACAGGCATCGCGCTGTTCGTGTCGGAGCCGACGAAGTGCTACTACAGCACGCCCTTCTGGGTGAAGATGACGTCGCTGGCGCTGGCGATGCTGTTCACGTTCACGGTGCGGCGGAAGGTATCGCTGGCGGAGGAAACGCGAGTGCGACCGATCTGGCTGCGGACGGTCGCACTCGTGTCGCTGACGTTGTGGTTCGGCGTCGGCGCCGGCGGACGCTGGATCGGCTTTTCAGGCTAGCGGCCGCCTCGTCCGCGTCCTTTCGGCGCCTCTGTCGGATCGGCGCCGTCGGTTGGCGCGCCGGTGCCTGACGAGCCGAGGAACAGCTTGCGGCCGTCCGGGTACGTAATGTTCCGGCCGTTCGCGCGGTTCAGCGAATGGTCGCGCGCCTGGTAGCCGTCGATCACCAGCTCGGTGCCGGCCTGCAGCGATTCCTTTGTGATGCCGCGCCGGAGCAGCGTGTTCGGCGTGCCGCCCTCCACCATCCACTCTTCGCATTTCATGTTCGGCGTGAACTGGCAGGCCTGCTGGCCGTCGGCTTTTGGAATCTCGATGTGCAGCCACGCGTGGGGGTTCACCCACTCGAGCTTGATCATCTTGCCTTTGAGCAGGACCGGCTTGTTCGGATCGAACTCGCCGCCGAACGCATGATGCGCGACGAGAGTCACGGCCGGAACCGCCGCGAACGCCAGGCCCGCTGCGAACATCGCGACTTTACGCATTGCTTTTCTCCTCAGCCCGAATCCCGAATCTCAAATCACTTCTGCCTGTCCGTGGACTGCTTCTCGCGAAGCCGCGCGCCGCGCAGGATGTTCCCCATCGCGTAGTTGCCTTCGTGGCAGGCGTACTCGTACAACCGCTCGGTGGTCGCCGGCCATGTGTACTCGCCTGTCCATGGCTTCGCCCACGTCTTCGGATCGTCAATCGTGAACCGGTACTTCAGCGTCTTCGCATCGACGCGCGTGAACCGTTCCACGACGTGGAGGTCGGGCGTGGATCCGCGGAAGCGTGTCTTGTCCGTGAAGTTGGTCGTGTCGACGACGAGCGTGTCGCCTTCCCAGTAGCCGATCGAATCACCCATCCAGAAGCGCATGCTGGACGGCACGTGCTTGCCGTTCATCCGCACGACACGCGCGTCGTGGACCATCTCGGTGAGGATCATCACGTGCGTCGGCGTCTGCACGATTTGGTGCAGGTTGTTGTAGAAGTAGTTCGGCAGAACCGGCGGACCCGACGTCGATCCGAAGCCGAGCAGGCAGCGCTCGCCGAGCGGACGCCGTTCCGGATCGTCGTACGCACCGGCCGGCTCGAGTCCGGGATCGTTGCTTTCGGTCTGATCGGACGTCGGCCGCGCCTGCGCGAAGCGGCTCGCCTGCCGCTGCCGTGCGTCCTGTGTGAGCGGCGGCACCTTTCCATCGGGCGGATCGATGACGATCGACGTGCGCCGCTGGCCGTCGACGATCGCGTACTGCGTCCCGCGATCGAGCCAGAAGTTGTTGTAACCGCCGACGTTGCCCGCCGGGCCGACCGATCCGTCGCCGCCCTTCGGCGGAGCCGACCGGTTCCCGTCGATCGCCTTGTCCAGCGCCCGGTTGCGATCCACGTTCTCGCGTTCGAGCCTGGCCGCCTCCTCGTCGCTCAGGACGGCGGGCATACCGTTCGGCCGCTCGAGCGGCGTCAGCACGGCGAGGTCGTACACGCCGGTCAGGTCCGGATGGCCATCCGGCGTGCGCGGAATGCCGGCGTTCTTCATCTGCGCGCCGACGACCACGGACGCGGCAATCGACGCGCACACCGCCGCGAGCATTGTCCGTCTCATCGCAGCTCCGTCAGTTGCCGCTCAGCGGCTTCTTGCGCCACTGCCCGTACATCAGCTCCTCCACGAATTCGACGCACTTGAAGTCCATGAGCTGCGCGTTCTTCTCGACACGCCGGTGCAGCGGCATGCCGATCTTCCACGGCCGTGAGTACACGTTCTTGTCCTCGAGCGTCGCTTCGTACGAGATCACGTCCGGCGCCGTCCGCGTGTAGCGCTCGACGACGTGCAGCGCGTCGCTGTGGAAGTTCCCCGAGCGATCGAGCCAGCTCTGATCGTGCATGCCGGTGACGTCGACGACGAGCGTGTCGCCTTCCCAGCGGCCGACCGACTGCCCCATCCACGAATCGATGGGCGCCGGCCCGGGATCTTTCAGCAGGATGTCCCGCGTCGCGCCGGCGTACTGATACGCGATGAAGATCGCTTTCGTGCTCTGGAAAATCTGAAACGGATGCGGCATGTAGGTCGCGCGCGGCACGCCCGGCAGGTAGCACTTGATCTCCGGATCGCGCTCCAGCCAGCGCTCCTGGTTCTCTTTCTTCTTCTTCGCGGCTTCGGGGAGATAAGGGATCAGCCCGTCCCCGTCCACGACGCCCACGCCCGGCGGAACGGAACCGACCGCGCCGAGCGCGAGCACAGGCGCCGCGGGCAGCGGGCCGTACGGGCCGGCGCGCAGCGCCATCGCGGGCCGCGCCATGTGCATCTCGACGTCGTAGTTGGCTTCGTTCAGCGCCTGCCAGATGCCGTTCAGATCCGGATGCCCGTCGGCGAGCCGCGGCGCACGGTAGGCCGCCGGCGCCTGTCCTTCGACCGTTCGTCCCGGCAGCAGCGCAGCCGCGGCGGCGGCGCCGAGCACAACCGCAACCACCGCGATGATGACGTCCCGACCGCGTGCGCGCATCGGCGGTTCCCTCCGTGAGAAGTTCGTTAACTATAACAAACGACGGGCGTGCCGTCGCAATCGCCGCCAGGCCGGTACCGTCGACGTGACGGCCGACGCGATCCCGCCGACGCTCAGCACGATAACGACGGCGTCCCAGAGCGGCCGCCGGTCGTACAGGCCGGCGAAATCGAGACTGTGGAGGCCGTGATAGAGCCAGCGATTCAGGCGGCTGAGGCGCTCTTCCTTTCTGACGATGGCGCCGCGCTGCGGATCGAGGTAGAGCCAGGTCCGGGACGGGTCGGAAAACCGGACGCGCAGGACCGGCAGCGGCGCACTGCGCCGGCGATCGTAGTAATAGGAGTCGTACCGATCGAGCCACACGGCATCCTCGACGGCCGCGCCGGGCAAGGCCTCACGCGCCGCGGCCATCAGCGCGCGTTCGTCGACAGGCGCCGCCGCTCGACCGTCCACCAGCAGCCGGGGCTGACCCTCGAAAGGCACGATCTCGATCTCCTTCGCGGCAGGCGCGCCGGCAAGAGCGCCACGCAGATCTTCGAGCGCGACGCGGTCGAGGCGCAGCGGTCCGCCGGCCAGCCGATCGCGCTGCGCGCGCGTCGGCGAGGTGCCCGGGTGCCAGTCCCACGGGTCCATCGACAGCAGGCCGCTGAAAATCCACGTGCAGGTGATGACGCCGAACACGAGCCCCGCGTAGTGATGCCACCGCATCCATCCTCGGTACGGCGAGCGAACGCCGACGTAGAGACCCCAGCTCAGACCCAGCACGCACATGACCGTGCCGGCGATCGACAGCCAGATGATCGTCTGGGCCCAGGCGACGCTGTGCTTCCGAAACGGGGTGAAGTACAGCCAGTGGAGGACCGCGCCTGCGTACGCGACGCGGCGTTCGGTCGCCGTCGTCTTGACGACGATCTCACCGGTGCGCTCGGACACATACAGAAACGTCCCGCCGGCGTCGCCGAGGGCGATCCGATGCATCGGCAGCATCGCGCGCGACTGCAGCGTCCATTGATCCGGCTGGTCGATCCAGGCGTCGTAGCGAACGGTTCGTACGGCGGCCGGGTCGAAGCGTCGCGCTTCGTCGAGCGCCTGTTCGGCGGTCACCGTTGACGGCCGTTCGCCCGTGTCCGCGAAGATCGTCGACGATTCACGATCGGTCGCGACGCGATAGACGGGACGGCCGAGCAGCATGCCAACGCGGACACGCTGGGTTGAGACCTCGCGGGCGGCCGCTGCGGGAGACACGCGAGCGGCGGACAGATCAAGAAGCGGCAGCCGCGCGTGACGCTCCTCGCGCGACAGCTCGGGCATCCGCGCGTACATCATGACGATGCCCGACACGAACCAGACGGCGAACAGGAGACAGAACGCGATGCCGAGCCAGCGGTGCAGAAAGGCGATGGCCCGCATCTTCGATACAGGGGCGCGCGCGATTACCTGCTCGCGTTGACGATCGCGTCCATGTACTTACGATGGCAGTTCGAGCACGCCTCGTAAATATCACCGCCGGCCGTGAAGAGCTGGTCGGCGTTCTTCCCTTCGGCGGCGCGAATGGCGCGCTGGCTCGTCTCGATCAGCTCCTTCGACCGCTCCATCCACTCGCCGCCGTCCTTGGCGCGCGGCACCATCATCAGGAGGTTGCCCGACTCGGCGAGCGCGATCGCGTGATTGCGTACGGCCTGCCATTCCTCGTTGGTGCGCGGGCGAATCTCTTCGGTGCCCTTCGCGGTGATGATCGTCTTGACCGAGTCCCAGATCTCGTCAGCTCCCGGATCGATGACCGCCTGCATCAGCAGCTTCGTATCCACCACCGGCTGGAACGGCGGCGGCGCCGGCGCGCCGCTGCAGCCCGCAGGCGCCGCGCACGCACAAAGGAACAAGACGAACAGTTGGCTGGAATTTTTCACGGAGGTTCAAAATTATCACAAGGCGGCCGCCGACGCGGTACAATCGCCGCCTTCCCGCCGATGCTGCCGTTCATCTGGTCCTTGTGGGGGTCTGAGCTTGCGGTCTTCACGTGGCTCGCCGTCGCGTTCGTCGCCGCGATCCTCGAGGTGTCCATCCCCCATTTCGGATCGGCGTTCGTCAGCGCCGGCGCCATTGCCGCCGCCGCCGCCGCCTATCTCGAGTTCAGCGTCCCGATGCAGATCGGCACGTTCGTCGTCGTGCTGATCGTGTCGCTGGTCGGGCTGCGATCGACGCTCGTCGGCCGTCTCGGCGGCCAGGGCGTGCCATCCCGGACCGACGCCTTGATCGGACGCGAGGGCATCGTCACGCACGACATCGAGCCGACGATCGGCGCCGGGCGCGTGAACGTCAGCGGCCAGGACTGGGCGGCGTGCAGCGCCGCCGCCATCGCCGCCGGCACGCGCGTGCGCGTCGTCGGCGCCGACGGCATCGTGCTCGAGGTCACACCCGTATGAATTCAGGCATCGTCCTGCTCGGCATCGCGTTCGTGCTGCTGGTCGTGCTGATGCGATCGATCAAGATCGTCCCGCAGAAGCAGGTGAAGCTGATCGAGCGGCTCGGGAAATATCACCGCACGGCGGAAGCCGGCCTCAACACCATCGTGCCGTTCCTCGACTCGGTCCGCGACACGATCGACCTGCGAGAGCAGATCACGAAGATCGAGCCGCAGCCGGTCATCACGCGCGACAACGTGACGATGGAAGTCGACGCCGTCATCTATTACCTCGTCGCCGATCCCGTGCGCGCGACGTACGAGGTGCAGAACCTGCGGTGGGGGCTCGAGCAGCTCACGCTGTCCGCGCTGAGAAACGTGATCGGCCAGCTCGATCTGGATCACACGCTCGCGTCGCGCGACACGACGAATTCGCAGTTGCGCGCCGCGCTCGACACCGCCACTCAGCAGTGGGGCGTCAAGGTGATGCGCATCGAGCTGAAGAACATCACGCCGCCCGAGGAAATCCGCCTGACGATGGAAAAGCAGATGACGGCGGAGCGGACGCGGCGTGCCGTCGTGACGACGGCCGAAGGCGAGAAGTCATCGGCGATCCTGCGCGCCGAGGGCCAGAAGCAGTCGCAGATTGTGCAGGCGGAAGGCGCGAAGGAGGCCGCGATTCTCGCGGCCGAAGGCCAGGCCCAGGCTCGGCTTCGCGTCGCGCAGGCGGAGGCGCAGGCGATTCAGGCGATCACGCAGGCACTCGGCGCGGCCGGCGCGCCCGCGCAGTACCTCATCGCGCAAAAATACCTCGAGGCCCTCGGCGCGATTGCCACGGGCGCCAATAAAATCGTGTTTCTGCCGTACGAGTCGAGCGGCGTGATCGCGTCGCTCGGTGGCATCCGCGAGATGCTCGAGAAGTGATCGCGCGTTACCTCTCGGCGAGATCCCTCAACACGTCCCGCAGGCACTGGTCGGTCTGACGCAGATGATCGATGGCGCGCTCGGCGTCTCTGATCACCTCGCGTGACACGGACGTGTTGCGCGAGGCGATGTCGGCGCGCGCCAGGTCGAGCGACGCGCGAACGGCGCAGAGATCCTCCGACGCCTTCCCTACCGCGTCGCTGAGCATTTCGAGCGTGACCTCAACCGTCGGCTGCTTGTCATCCATATGAACGGCGGAATCAACTCGCGTGCCAGCTGGAGCGCGGCCGACGTCGTCCGGCTGGCGGCGCTCGGCGCCGCCGCGTTCCTCCTCTACAGCTTCCGGCTCGAGCACACGCCCAGGTATCTGCACGACGCGGAGATTCTGTTCGGACTCCAGGCCCACGCGATCGCGACGACCGGCCGCGACGTCTCCGGCCGGCTGCTGCCGCTGTATTTCCAGATGCAGCCGATCGGCGACAACGTGTGGTTCCACCCGATGCTGGTCTACGTCACCGCGCTGTTCCTGCAGATCCTGCCGTTCGCGGAATGGTCCGTACGACTGCCGTCGGCGGCGGTCGGCGCCGTCGACGTGATGCTGATGTACGTCCTCGCGAAGCGGATCTTCGGACGTGATCGAGACGCGACGCTGGCGTCCGGTCTGCTGATGTTGACACCGGCGCATTTCATTCACAGCCGGATCGCGATGGACTACATCTATCCCGTTCCCTTCGTCATGGGCTGGATGATCGCGCTGCTCGTCTTTCTGGAACGCCGGCGGCTCTGGATTCTGTTCGCGGCCACGAGCCTGCTCGGCATCGGCGTGTACACCTACATCGCGTCTGTGATCATGATGCCGCTGTATCTGGTGTTCACGCTCGCGGCGCTCTGGTGGACGGCGACGCTCACGGCGCGTGCGGCGCTCGTGGCGCTGGCGGGATTCGCGTGGCCGCTCGCCGCGATCCCGTTCTGGCTCGCGTATCACCCCGTAGTGGTCGCGGAGACGCTCAGCCGCTATCAGCCGGACGCGGCTCCGCGCATCTCGGGACCGGCGCGGCGGCTGTCGGCGTACTGGGGCTTCCACGATCCGACGTACCTGTTCGTGACCGGCGGATACGCGAGCCCGATCAACTCGACGCGCCACGCCGGAGTGTTCTCGCTGCCGCTGATCGCGCCGATGGCCGCCGGCGTGTGGAGCGCCGCACGGCAACGATCGCTCGCAGGTCTGCTGGCGGTCGTCGGATTCTTCACGGCGCCGCTGGCGGCCTGCATCGCCGTGCCCGAACCGTACGCCATCGATCGCGAGCTGACCCTGTTGCCGTTCGGAATCCTGCTCGCGGTGTACGGCCTGCACGCGCTGGCCGCATCGACGCACCCCGCCTGGCGCCGTGCCGCGACCGTCGTGCTCGCGCTCGTGCCGTTGCACTTCGCGTTCGTCTGCTACGACTACTTCACGGACTACCGACGCGTCTCGGCGATCTGGTTCGAGCTGAACCATCGCGGCGCGTTCGAGAAAATCGTGGAGCTTGCGCCTTCACAGTCGGACGGCGGCGCGCGAATTTATTTGCCGGTCGACAAAGATCAGTACATGGACTCGTACTGGCAGTTCACGCTGACCAAGCTTCACCGTCGCGACCTCCACGATCGGACGGTCTTGTACAAATCGAGCGAGCTCGAGGCAGGATCGATCCCGTCGGGAAGTCTCGTTTTGATGCGCCGCGGCGATTCACGAATCGAAGCGCTGGTGCAGTCGGGTCAGCTGCGCGTGCTGTCGGTGATCGAAGAGCTCGCCGATCCGCCCGAATTCATCGTCCTCGAGCGGCCGTAGCCATTTACTGCTCTCCCTTGATGTGCACGAACTGGCGAATCAGCGCCTCGACCGCGTGGCGCTCCGAGAAGGATTTGGAGAACGGCGCTGACCATTTGATCGTCAATGCCGTCGCGGGATCGTCACTGCCGTCGGGCGTGGCCTGAACGAACGCGAGCCGCACGGTGTCGCGATCGACGCGCACCCTGCCGACGGTCAGCTCGAAGCCGACGGCGTACCGGTTGATCATCAGCGGCTCGACCTTGCGGTACGACCGCACTTCCAACGTATCTTTTTCATACGCCGCGTTGACCGCGTCGATGATCCGCTGCGGCTGCTTCGCGACGACGTCGTCCTTGCCCTGGCGGCCGTCGAACTGGAAGTACAGGCCCGCGGTCGGCGACACCACCGTCAGACCGTCGCGCCGGGCGCTATGCGTGGTGCCGAGGCGGCCGCGCTCGTTGTAGACGAGCGTATAGAGGATCTGCTTCAGCACGACGGTCTGCCCTTCCCAGCTCCGGGCAAATGCCTGCTGTGGATTGTCGCCGGCCGTCGCGGTCGCCGCCATCCCTGCGAAGACGAGCAGCAGCCAAACCGTCCGAATCCGGATTCGTTTCAAGGCGTTCTCCCGCGGCGATCTTCACGCCGGTCTTGCTCGTTTATCGGCACGACTCGAGGCCGGTTTTAGGCACCGGTGGCGTATGCCTTGCACGACCCCGCCGTTACGGTCTCGAACGAGCCAGGTGTGGATCGCGCGCACACGTTTCTGGCAGAAAGGGTACGTTTGTGATGCGCGGACGTTTCATCGCTCACGTGCCGGCGGCGATGGTCGTCATCGTCCTGGTGGTCGCGCCTGTCGCCTCAGCCGATCCGATCGTCATTACCAGCGGCACGGTCGGGGCGTTCAACGGGATCGATCTGCCGGGCTTCAACATCAGCGGAGACGGTTCGGACTTCGGCGGCGTCCTGCCGATTGCCGGCGCGATCTGCTGCGTCTTCAATAGCGGGGACGTCGTCCGGCTGGACCGTGGATTTGGCGTTACGACACTGCCCGTTCAGCCAGGACAGCAGATCGTGAACGGGGTCTTGTTTCCGAACACGTTTCTTTTCGGGTCGACGACCTTCACGGCAACGCCGTTCGTCGCGCCGCCGGTCGGCGCTGGCGGACCGTTCCGGCTCAGCACGCCATTCCAGATGACGGGACATTTGGAGGGCTGGACCGCGTTCACAGGCGGCACGCGCGTCTTTGCCGTGGACATCGCCGGAGGCGGCACCGCGTCCGTCATCGGAGACTCGCGATTGACGCAGCCGAACTATACCGGTCAGGGTGTGTCTTTCCGGTTCGAGGAACCCTCCGCGGTCCCGGAGCCCGCATCCATCCTTCTGCTCGCATCGGGCGTCGCCGCGCTCGGCCTCGCGCGGCGGCTCCGTTCACACACACACTCGCCCCGACGCTGATCAGCCGCTTACGACTCTTCTTTGTCGAGCGGTTCCCGTCGCTCGCGATCGTTAGTCTCTTTCGGCGCGCCGAACGGCCGATTCATCCACGCGACGATGTCCTTCGCCCAGAACGGCGCCGTCACGATCGCGACGATGAGGACGACGAACGCGAGTTCGAAGACGGCATACCACACGCTCGTATTGTCGTCGGGATCCGAGTGCCAGCCGTCGCGATGGTATGCTTAGAGATCGCGTCCCCATCGTCCAGAGGCCTAGGACGTGGCCCTTTCAAGGCCAAAACTCGGGTTCGAATCCCGATGGGGACGCCACGCTCCGGGATCGCGGCCGCCGCCATTGACAGTCCCGAATCACGACCTTCCGATCCGCGAATCAGCCCTTACTTGACGAGGTGGAAGGCAGTGCGATTGGCGTTAGCCGTCGCCGGCGTACCCGAAGGTGCCACGCGATTCCAGTAGTCGACGAAATCTTTGGAAGCCGTGACGCCTTCGAACACCGTATCCGGCGTTCCGGCTCCGTGGCAGCTGACGACGAGAATCCCGTGGGCGCCGTCGTTGTATTCAATGCGAAGTGCCGCGAGGCCGGCCCGGAAGTTGGCCGGGCTGCCGATATTGTCGGTGGTGCCGGGAAACGTCCCGGGCGCCTCCTCCCAACGCACCAACCCTGTAACGTCATAGGTGCCACTCGAGGTTCCTGATGCTGTGGCAATCGTCCAGGTGCCGCCACCCGTGGCCGCGCTCGACGTGCCTCCGCCGCCCGATGGAGCGACGAAAGTCCCAGTCCCCGTGAGCGTAATCGTGTCGCCGACGTTATTCTTCGCCGATGCGCTGCCTTCGGGATTCACAGTTGCGCCGGGCAACGAGAGCCTGACGATGTCCCAGCGGACATGCTGAGCCTCAGCACGCAACGCCTGATTTCCGGCTGTCGAAAATAGAACAGCGAGGGACATGACCGCAAGCCGCGGAATCCGTGTGTCAACGATGCGCATGATGTTCCTCCTCTCGAGCAACGAATCTGGGGTCTTAGGCGAGGCGCATACGAATCCCCAAAGTGCAGGCCGGCAGCTTTCACCCGGAGACTTCCGATGTCAAGTTGAATATCGGGACTCGATGCGACTCAACGGAACACTCGTTGCAACATCAGGTTTCATCGGCAGTCGTGACTTCACAAGCCGCAAGGATTTTGTGAATACGGCCGTGAACGCACTGGGAGGCGCATCGCGGGCGCCCACGTTGCTCATCCGATGCCGTTGTCGAGCGCGTTCAAGCCACCCGACGCAGACCTCCGCCGACGCGGGCCACCGGTGCACTGAATCGATAAGTCTTTCCGACACGCGTGAATCGAAGCGGCGCTTCGAGCTCTTCGCGCAGCAATTGTCGGCCGTCAGCGACCGACCCGCTCAGCGCCCCGTGCCAGTTGCCAACCGCCTGCTGGACCTTCGCTTCGATCGCGGGTCGATCAACGTGAATCTGATGCGGTGTCTCGGCTGAGCCAATCTGGCCGCCTGACGCAAGTTGTCGATCTGCTTGAGCCAGCTGGCGATTTGCTTCCAACTGGCGGGCATTGGGGACGCCACTTGCTCCAGTCCCCATCTCTGCACGTCTTCTGGCGACATCACCTCTTGGGCACGAGCAGCAATCGCTCCCGCAATAAGTTTCACATATCGTGGCCGACGTCGCCGCGAAAGTCGGACGCGTGTTCGATGGCCCATTCGCGGAACGTTCGGGCCGGTGTGCCGGTGACGTCCTCGATCGTGGATGTGACGAGCGCTGGCCGATTGACCGCAGCGCCGTACGCGCTCAGCAGCATGTCGGCGATGTTGCCAGTCACGCGCGCAGCCGTCTCGGGCGGGGCCGTTGTTGGGGAGAGTTGTTCGAAGAGCGCGATCATCTCGCGCCGGGCCACTTCTGGCGACAGTTCGTCGAATGTCAGTTGCCGTCCGATCGACGCGCCGATGACCGCCACCTGTTCGCGCTGCGTCAGAGACTGAGGTCCGGTCAGGACATAGTCGAGGCCGGCGTGAACCGCTCTGAGTGCATTCGGCTGCTGGAAGAACGGGTGCGCCGTTCGATGGGGCGACGACACGAGGACGATGCGTTCGGCACGCGATGCGATACGTTCGATCGCGGCGGCGGCGAACACGAGCGGCGCGGTCCACACGAGAAACACCGCACCGACATCGTCCAGCGCCGGGTCGAGGCTTTCGGGTTTGGTGAGATCGCCGGGGACGGCTTCGACGCCGTCCGCAACGCTGATGGTGTGCGGGTTGCGGCTCATGGCGCGAACCGGCAGGCCGGCGGCACGCAGCTGCGCAGCGACCTCCCGGCCGATGTTGCCGGTCGCTCCGGTCACGAGGATCCCCTTCATCAGCCCCAGCAGGTGCGGAACTTACCACGCTCCGGAGTGCGCGCTAATCGGTACTTCGTTAGAGACCACGGCCGATCGTGTCGGAATGAGGTATAAAGCGGTCTGCAGGATGGCCAAATGAGAACGATCTTCCTCGTCGTTGCCCTGTCAGTTGCCGCGGACGCGTCGGCCCAGCTGCTCGCCGCGAAGGACGGACCGATCGTGTACGGACACCATCATCTCAACGTCAGCAACGTCGACGCGTCGAAGAAGTTCTTCGTCGACACGCTTGGCGGAACCGTGGTCAAGATCGGGACCACCGAAATCGTCAAATTCCCCAACGTCCTGATCTTCTTCCGCGCGAACCAGACGCCGACCGGAGGAACGCGCGGCACCACGGTGAACCACATCGGGTTCTCGGTTCCAAACCTGCGGCAGACCGTGGACAAGGTCAAGTCCGCGGGCTACGCGATGATCACGCAGACGGAAGCGGCGCCCGACCGGTACGACGTGAAAGACGATATCGCCACTGCGAAGCAGGCCGGCGGTACATCAATCGCGTTCATCCAGGCGCCCGACGATGTGAAGGTGGAGTTGCTCGAGAGCAGGCAGCAGACCGTGCCGATCATGCTCAACCACGTTCATTTCTTCCATCCGAGCAACACGGAGATGCGGGACTGGTATGTGAAGACGTTCGGCGCGAAGCCGCGGAACGCCGCCGCGTTTCCGGCGGCCGATCTGCCGGGCGTGGCGCTGAACTTCTCGCCGTCGCCCTCCCCTGTGGTCGGCACGCAGGGACGCGCGCTCGATCACATCGGCTTCGAAGTGAAGAACCTCGAGGAGTTCTGCAAAAAGCTCGAAGCGTCAGGGGTCAAGCTGGCCGTGCCGTACCGGACCGTTCCAGCGCTCGGGATCGCGATCGCGTTCTTCACCGACCCGTGGGGCACGTACGTCGAACTGACCGAAGGTCTTGACAGAGTGTCCTGACCATCTCTTCTGCAGCGCAGCACGATCCACTGCCGTTCCGTCCAGGTAAACCGCGGAGATCTTGCGAGTGTTCGCGATGTCATCCAGGGGATTGCCGTCGAGGACCATGAACGACGCGGATTTCTGCGGCGCGATCGTACCGAGATCCGCGAGGCCGAGGATCGCCGCTGACGTGCGCGTCGCGGAAAGGATCGCCTGGGACGGCGTCAGCCCGGCCTTGACGAGCAGCTCCATCTCGACGAGGGAGGCGAGACCGAAGTAGCCGCCGCCGGTCACGCCGCCAGTGTCGGTGCCGAGGCCAAGCCTGACGCCGGCGCGGTTCAGGGATCCGACGTTCCGCAGCAGCCGCCTGGCGCTCTCGGTGACGCCGGTCGAGAAACCGTCGCCGAGCTGTTGGATCTCTGCGTCCGACAACGTCGCGCGCAGCGGCGGCTCGTCGATCCACGGCGGCCGGCTGCCGTAGATCCCGTGGCGCTCGCCCCACAGCGTCTCGACGAAGAAGACATTCGGGCGCGCGCGCAGCATCGCGATCAGTTCCTCGTCGACGTCCTTGTCGCGAACGACATGCGCGAAGCCGTCGACGCCCGCCCGCAGCAGCGCCTTCGCATCGTCCAGGTTCGCGATGTGCGCCATCACGCGGATGCCGTGCGCGTGCGCCTCGTCGATGATCGCGCGATAGATGTTCGGCGTCAGTTTCTCGACGGTGCCGCCACGATCGTCGACCCAGATCTTGATCATGTCAGGGCGGCGGGCGGCGAGCTCCTGCACGTCGCGCCGCGCCTCGGCCTCGGTCGCGACACCGTACGGCGCATCGCGCATCGGCACGCCCGGACCGGCGTTCGGCATCGCGAAACCGCGGCCGGCGGTCAGGTACCGGGCGCCGGAGTGCGGCAGCGCGCGGACCTGAAACGGCAGCGGCCCTCGACCGGTGCCGGCCTCGAGCACCGCCGCGACGCCGTAGAAGGAGAACCGATCGAGCTCGTCGAGCAGGGTGTCGCGCGTGTAGTTGTCCGAGCCGAACGTGAGACCGCGGCGATATCCGAGGTGGACGTGCGCATCCACAATCGCCGGCATCACCGTCTTGCCGGAGAGATCCACGCGACGCGCGTCGACAGGTGCGTGGACCACACCCTTCGTCCCGACCTGCGTGAAGCGTCCGTTCTCGACCACGAAGGCGGCGTTCGCGATCGGTGCGCGGCCGTCGCCCGCGATCAGTCGAGCGCCTTCGAAGATCGTCGAGGACGCCGCCGCTGCATCGAGCGGTTCGACCTTGACGATGGAGGCGCCGTGGTTGTTGCCGACCCAGAACGTCACCGGTGTCGTCCGGTTGTCGACGAACACGCGACGCACGTTCGTCGACCGCGGCAGCAAATACTGGACGAACTCGCCGGTCCTTGGATCGAGCCGCAGAATGCGGTCGTCGTATTCGCCGCCGGCCCAGACCTCGCCGTTCCTGTCGGCCGTCACGTCGTACGGCCAGGCGCCCGGCGTCGGCACCGCCCACTCCTTGAACTGCCCGGCGCGCGTGTCGAACATCCCGATCCGATCGCCGTTGTTCTCGCCGAACCAGAGGCGATCCTGACCGTCCATCATGCCGCGGCGCGGTCCGGAACGCGCCATCGGCGTCTTGAAGATCCTGATCTCGCCGCTCTTCGCATCGATGCGACCCACATCTTCGGCGCCGAGAACGAGGAAGTAGCCGTTGTTCTTCGAATCGGGAATGACGTCGTACACGTTCGGCCGCGGAATCTTGTACGGCTCGAACACGTCGAACCTGCCGGAGGCGACGTCGAGCCGCAGCACGGTATAGGTGCCCGCATCCTGCAGCCACACCTTGCCGTCGACATGCGACCGGTCCGGGCTGACCTGGTTGATCTGCACGTGCGGGCCGTTCAGTTCGGTCGGCAGACTCCACGTCTGAAACTTCTCGCTGCGGCGATCGAACTTCGCGATGCCGCCCTGAAACTGCATCCCCATCCAGATGTTTTCGTCGCGGTCGAAGCGGACGGCGAGGATGCCGGTCGGCGCGTCGGGCTTGAGCGTCGGAATCGTGTACTCGGTGATCGTGCCGCTCTTCGGATCGAGGGCGCCGAGCACCTGTTCACCGAAGCTCGCGTACCACGCGAGTCCCTTCGAATCGACGATGACGTCATGCGGCTGACGCGTGCGCTGCGGCAGGTCGTACTCGGTGTAAATCACCTGCGTGGCGCGTCCTTTCGGGCGCGCCGCCGTCCTGAGCGGGTAACTCCATTGCGCGCCGGCACTGAGGTTGAGCGTCGTCAGATACTCGGCCTGACGCCGCCAGCCTGCGCGAATCTGCTCCGGCGATTGCGGACCGCCGCCAATCCGCGGCGCCGGCAGCTTCTGGATTTTGAACGGGAACGACAACTGCGGGTACGTGGACATCCGCTCGATTACGGCCACCATGCGGTCCGCGTCGTAGCGCGTCCGCACGATGCGCTCGAGCGTGTGACAGTGGGTGCAGCCGCGAATCGAGTTCTTCTGGGCGTCGGTTCCCGGAAAGCTCGCGAACCAGTCGGCGTTCGTGAGCTGGGAGGCCAGGTCGCGCGTCTTCTCCAGCTTCAGCTCGACAGTCGTCGTCGCGCCGGACTTCACGGTCGCGTTGACCGGCGCTTCCAGATCGTAGCCGGCCGCCCGAATCCGCAGCGTGTACTCGCCCGGCTCCAACCGCGATGCGGGAAACTGATACCGACCGTCGCGATCCGACACGACCGTCACCGTGATGGTCGACGCGTGTCTCTTCGCGCTGACCAGCACGCCCTCCATCGGTCCTTCTTCCGCCGATGTGACGCGCCCGGTCAGCGCGGCGCCGGCGGGAACACGAGGCTGGATCGACGCGGACAGCGTGCCGCACAGGACCAGCCCGAGCAACCACAACACTGCTGACCGCATGAAGACCTCCAGCGGCACGGGCGAAGCGCCATCAACGTCCGAGTGGTACCAGCCTGTGGATGTTACAGCAGAGTTGCGCGCCTCGGCGCCGCCGATTGCGGACGACTGCCGACGTCAGTTCACTCAGACAAGGCCACGCGCGGCTCGATACGACTTGCGCGCAGCGCAGGCACCGCGCACGCCGCCGCGGCGATCGACGCGAGCAGGCCGATCGTGAGAGCGAGGACGATCGGATCGGCCACTCCAATCCCGAAGAGCTGACTTTGCAGCGCCTGCCGCAGCAGTGCGACGCCGATCGCGCCCAGGCCCAGCCCCATGGCCGTGACGACGGCGCCCTCGCGCACGACCATTGCGAACACGGTGCGGGCGTTCGCGCCGAGCGCCACGCGGATTCCAATCTCCTTTCGGCGTTGGGTGACGAGGTACACCAGGACGCCGTAGATGCCCACCGCCGCGAGAAACAGCGCGACCGCGCTGAAGACGATCGACAGCAGCATGGCCGCGCGCCGGGTGGCCAACGACTTCGACGTCCAGCGCTCCATCGGCTGCAGGTCGAACACCGGCAGCTCGCGATCGACCGACTGGATCGCGGCACGAACCGTATGCGACAGCGCCGTGGCGTCGCCATCCGTCCTGACGGCGAATGTCAGCGTCCTCGCCGGCTGCTGCGCGAGCGGAAAGTAATACGCGCCGGCGCCGTCGTGCGCGTCGGCGAGCGACTCGAGCTTCATCGGGGCGATCACGCCGACCACGACGAACGTCCTGGTCGTCGGCGTGATCCGGGTGAGATCGTTGGGATCGTCCGGACGGTACAGGCGCCGGCCGACGGCGCTCGTTCCCGGCCAGAACCGTGCGGCGAGCGTTCGATCGACGATGACGACGTTCGGTGCCGTTTCCACATCGCGATCGTCGAATAGCCTGCCGGCGATCAGGCGTGCGCCCATCGCCGGCAGATACTCCGACGAAGCCACGACGCGCGAGGGCGAACTGATCGATTCGCCGGCTCTGACCTGGTATCCCTCCGGGAGAATGAGGCTGTTGGTGTGGTTGCTCCCGAACGGAATCGTATCCGTGGCTCCGACTGCGGACACTGACGGCAGCGTTCGAAGCCGCGCGAGCGCCTCTTCGGCGAAGTGGCGCGCCAACGGCTGGTCGCGGTATCGCGTGGCCGGCAGCGACACCGACGCCGTCAGCACCCGATCGGATCGAAAGCCCGGATCGATCGCGAGGACATTCCTGAAGCTGGCGAAGAGCAGCCCCGCGCCAGCGAGCAGCACGAACGCGAAGGCGACCTGCGACACGACGAGACTGCGTCGGAGTTGACGCGCGCCACCTCCGACGCTCATCGAGCGCTGTTCGTCCTGAAGGGCCGTGGTCGGCGTGCTGTTCGCCACCGCCATCGCGGAGAACACGCCGAGAAGGACGCCGACGATCCCGCCCGCGGCCAGCGTGAACGCGACCGCGCTGGCGTCGAACCGGATGTCCGCACCGCGCGGCAGATCGTCGAGGTTGAGCGAGCGGAGCGCCCGCAATCCGATCCATCCGACAGCGAGACCCGCGGCCGCCGAGCCGATGGCGAGGACGAGGTGTTCGGTAATCAATTGACATGCGATTCGCACTGGTCCTGCGCCGAGCGCCAGCCGCGTGGCCAGCTCTTTCGCGCGCGCCCGCGAGTGCGCGATCGCGAGATTTGCGACGTTCAGGCCTCCAATCAGCAGCACGAAGAGCGCGCCGCCCCACATCAGCCGCAATGCGGGCCGGACGTCCTTCACGAGCGAGTCCTGGAGCCCCTCGACGACGGTATAGAACCCCATGTCCGTGATCACGCGCTTGAATTGGGGAAACCGATCCAGGTTCGCGCGGTTGATGGCGTCGATCTCGGCGCGTGCCTGCTCGATCGACGAACCGGCCTTCAGGCGCGCGAGATATCCCCAGACGTCGTTGTAATGCACGGTCTTCTCGGCCTGCGTCAGCGTCAGCGGCGTCCACAACAGCACGTTGGGTGCGACGAGGGCGAACCCCTTCGGCATGACGCCGACGATCGTGTGCGGCCGGCCATCGATCCGAACGTCGCGGCCGATCGCGTCGGGATCGCCGCCAAACTGGCTTTGCCACAGCGCGAAGCTGAGGATCGCCTTCGTCTCACGGCCAGGTTCGGTTTCGTCGTCGGCGAACGTCCGCCCGAGGCCCGGCGCGATCCGCGCCAGACGAAAGAACGAGGGCGTGACGCTCATCACCGGCACGCGCACCGGCACTCCGTGCTCGTCCACAGCGCGATTCACCACTTTGAACAGGGCCTGCTCGTCGAAGGCCTTCGTTTCCTGCAGGCGATCGAAGTAGTCGGCGGCGCTCGCGCTGTAGCCGGAGTCGACGCCGGCCCTGGGATAGCGATTGCCGGTGATCACGATCCGATCGGGTTCGGGGACCGGCAGCGGACGCAGCAGCACGTGGTCGACGACGGCGAAGAGGGCGGCGTTCGCGCCGAGACAGACGGCGAGCGTTGCGCTGACCGTCAGCGTAAACGCCCTGTGCTTGGACAGCAGTCGGACCGCCAACTGCAGATCGCGCCAGACCGAGTCGAGCCAAATCGCGCGCACGTCTCCGACGGCCTCTCTCGTCTGCGTGATGCCGCCGAGCTCCAGCCGGGCCACACGCCTCGCTTCCGCCGGACGCATGCCCCGCCGGATGTTGGCGTCGACGTGCTCCTCGACGTGAAACCGTATCTCGTCGTCGAGCTCGATTCCGATCTGACGACGTCGAGCGAGCCCGCGCAGGTATGCGACGAGTCGTCCGAACATTTCTCAGACCTCCACGCCTGTGCCGGCAGGCTCATCCCGCGTTCAGAATTCGCGTCACCGAGAAAACGAATCGTTCCCAGCTGTTGTTTTCCGCTTCCAGCCGCCGGCGGCCGGCGCGCGTGAGCTTGTAGACCCTCGCCCGCCGGTTGTTCTCCGACGGCGTCATCTCGGATTCGACGTCTCCGCGCAGCTCGAGACGATGGAGTGCGGGATACAAGGAGCCCTGGCTGGCGTTCAGCCCTTCGCCCGAGATCTGCCGGATGCGGCTGGCGATACCCCATCCGTGATTCGGACCGAGCGTCAGGATTTTCAGAATCAGCAGGTCGAGCGTGCCTTGCAGCAGGTCGGTCTTTGCCATGCTTCCTCTCGAAGGACGAGAGGAAGGTCACAAAGGTTCCGGGCGGTCCGTCACCCCTGAAAATCTCGCGCACAGAGCGGCGTGGGACGCCGCGCGACGCCGCCGAGGCGATTGAACTTCACGTCCGCGGCGCCGCGCGTCCAGCGATACCAGCCGGCACCTTTCGCAAAGTAGAAGTCCTCGGCCGTGTTCGGCCCCGCGTGGAGCGGATCCGGCTGGTACTCCAGGATCAGGACGTCCCGCACGCCGAGGTCGCCGCCGGCGTCCATCGATCCAGCGAGCCACGCGTGAAGGCGATACGTGAACGGCCGCACGGGAAGCGGCGCGCAGTCGGCGTCGAACCAGTGGATGTCCGTGTTGACCTCCATGGTCCAGACGGTGCCCGGCGCGATACGCCGCGGCAGCCAGCGGCCGTCGCCGAGCCTGTAGAACTCCCACCGCCGCGAGTCGATCGCGTGATCGACGTCGTGGTAGACGTACGAATCGTCCCATCGCCAGCACTCGAACGACCAGCCGAGCGTGTACTTCGTCCAGCACACGCGCGACGGCTCGAGGTTCTGATGCTGATGGTGGTTGGTGTCGCCGTACCTCGGCCAGAGGGCCTGATCGCCGAGCAGATAGTCCAGGACGTCCGCGCCGCCCGCTGGACGCGAGGGCGACGCCGGCATGACGCAGGCGGCGCCCGCCAACCCAGCAGCGAGCGCGAGCGCCCTCACATATCGAACCACTGCAGCCCCGCCTAGAATACGCGACGAGTGATGCACCGTTTTGCATTAATCTTCGCGAGGCGCGTGGATTGAGGGTAAGATCGCCCGCCCTCGAATGGAGTCCGGAGATTTGGCGGTATTCGTTCGCGGAAGCGGGCCGGTTTCACCGCCGGCCATAACACACAGCACACGAGTCGTGTCGCGGCGCCGCGCTCTGCCGACGATTCAGCAGCTCGCCGAACGCTGCACGGCGATGGCCGATCGCCACTGGCGGTTGACGATCGCCGTGTTCACCGTCGCATTCTTCTGGGCCGCGATCAGGCGCGCGACGATCAAGCCGTTCTGGCACGACGAGATTTACACGATCGCGATCGCCGGTCTGCCGTCGCTCCGATCGATCTGGGCCGCGCAGCAGGCCGGTCTCGACGTGATGCCGCCGTTCAATTCGATCGTCACGCACGCGGTCTTCAGCCTCGCCGGCCAGGGAGCCGTGTCCACCCGCCTGCCCGCCATGCTCGGCGTCTGGATCCTCACGCTCGCGATGTTCGCGATCGTCCGGCAGCGCGCGAACACGATCGCCGGGCTGAGCGCAATGCTGATGACGTTCGTCTCCGGGGCCACGGGCGCGGCCTACGAAGCACGAGGCTACGGCCTGATGCTCGGGCTGTTCGCGCTCGCGCTGCTGTCATGGTCCGAAGCCGCGAGCGGCCGCCGGCGCGCGCTGTACCTGCCGCTCCTGGCGCTTGCGCTCGCCGCGGGAATCTGGACGCACTATTACGCGGCGCTCGTGGCCGTGCCGATTCTCGCCGGCGAGCTCGCACGATTCATTCGCACGAAGAAACCGGACTGGGGCGTGCTGGTCAGTCTCGTCGCCGCCGGCGTCGCCTCGGTGCCCCTGTATCCGCTCGCCAGGCTCGCGTCCGCTCAGTCCGCGACGTACTTCGGGCGCGCGAGCGTCGGCGACATTCCCAACGCGTACGCCGCGATCGGCGGCGCGCTCTTCCGCCCGTGGGCGCTCCTCGTCGTCGTGCTCATTGCCGGCGCGGCAGTGGCGCTCGGACCCGCGCGTCCGCGTCCACGGCCGCCCGAGATTCCCGCGCACGAAGTCGTGGCGGCGCTGATGACGCTGCTGATTCCGGTCTGGGCCATCCTGGCCGGTCTCGCCGTCTCGGGCGCGTTCGTCCCGCGCTACGCGATGCCGGCCGTGATCGGCTTCTGCGTGCTCGTGCCGATCCTCGTGTCACGGCTCCGATCGGAACTGGCGCCGCTGCTGCTGTGCGCGTGCCTCGCGACCGCGTTCGTGTACTCGTTCCGCGACGTCCGCCCGCGCGTGGCGTCATTTCAGAATCCGATCGTCTATCGCCCGCACCTGACCGCCGCGCTGTCGCAATCGGCTCCCGTGGTCGTCACCGGAACGCTGTACCTGCAGATGTGGTACTACACGCCCGCCGAGCATCGTGACAAGCTGGCGTACATCGCCGATCCGTCCGCAGCGCTCAGGCTGATCGGCACCGATTCTTTGGAGCGGGACTATCTGGTGCTGCGCGAGTGGTATCCGGTCGGCATTCATTCATACGACGCGTTCGTCGCCGCGCACCCGCGATTCTTCGTGTACGACGTGGCCGCGCTCACCTGGCTGCTGCCTCGGCTTCGCGAAGATCGCGCCGAGCTCCGGGTCGTCGGCGAGGAATGGGGCGCGACGATGTACGACGTCACGATGCCGCCGGCGTCGTCGATGCCGCCTAGAACCGACTGAGACCCTTCTTCGTCCAGACGGGCGTCGCCTCCGGACGGGTGATGTAGCGGACGAACGCGAGCGCCTCGTCGGGATGCGTCGATCGCGCGGAGATCGCCGTCGACATGTCGATCCACGCGGCGAGCTCTCGCGGCAGCGGACCCACCAGCTCGATTTCCTTGTAAGGAAGAATCTCGCAGATCGCCTGCAGCGCCATGTCGCCCTCGCCGCGCGCCAGGGCCTGCCCGCCCTCGCCTCTCGTGCTCATCGGGCTGTTGACGCCGGCGAATTCCGGTCGCTTGATCACTTTGTCCTCGATCACCCGCGCGACCATGCTGCCGCCGGCGGTGTTCGAGCGCATCACGGCCTTCGCGCCGCGCAGCGCCGCCGCCAGTTTTTCGACCGTGGCAATGTCCGGATGGCGGGCGCCGGCAGGGACCGCCAGGCCCATCTCGGAACGTCCAAGCGGCGTGAACGTCCCCGGCTTCACGCCACCATCCAGCGACAACGTGCTCATCAGCTCGAACGGAAGAAAGATCACGTCCGGCGGCGGCGAGACCGTCTTGATCTCGTTGACGATTCGTCCCATGCCGACCGAGGTGACCGCGACCTTCGTGCCGGTTTCCTTCGTGAACGCGGCGCCGAGATCCAGCAACCCGGCGTTGTACACGACGCCGGGCGCGATGACCCGGATCTCGGCGACGTTCACCTGCGGGGCCGACGAGAACACGAGCGCGACGAGGGCCGAAACGGCGGTAGCACGCATGATGAGTCCTCTCTTGAAGGGGAGAGTCTAAACTGATTCGAGGGATCACGGTCCGGCTAAGCCGGACACTACGGTTAGCGTACGAGGGCGATCCGGAACGTCTCCCACGGGCCGGCCGCGGGGCGATTCACGTTCACCGTGCTGCCGCCGCCGCCGTCCGCGGTCACGTACCACGGCGTGTCGGCGGCGCGCAGCCTGATCTCGTCGCCCGGCACGAGCCCGCCGGCGCCGCCGGGGCGTTCGACGATGAACGTCTCCCACGGGCCGGCGGCGGTCGCGGGCGCGCGAAAGGCGGCGCCGCCGCCGCCGACCGCCTGCAGATAGTGGACAGTATCCGACGTGCGCAGCGTGACGCGATCCCCGTCGACGAGCGGACCGCCGGCCTGGATCGACAGCGTGAACGTCTCCCACGGACCCGCGGACGTGGAGCTCGCGCGTACGTCGGCACCGCCGCCGCCCTGGGCAACCAGGTAGTTCACGCCGTTGACGGTTCTGAAGGTCACGTTCGAACCGGCGACGAGCAGCGACGTCACGAATCCCCACTCGGGCTCGGCGAACGCCCGCAGCCGATCCTCGATGAAGCTGGACTCGCCGCGAAGATCGCTGCCGACGTCGGTGTGGAAGCACCACGCCGCGGCGCCCGCGAGCTTCGCGTTCGCAAGCGCGTTCAGGAAGTAGTACGTGCGATCGGTCTGCGGATAGTACGGGAACCGCGGGTCGCCTCGCGTCGGCATCGGCTCCTGCAGGTACGCCGGCCGGCCGTTCGACCTCATCGTGCTGACGACTGCGCGCGTCGTCTCCATGTCGAACCAGTTGAACTCGCGCGGATCGTGGTAGGCGGTCACGTCGAGGCCGAGGTCCGTGGTGAACTGCGTCGCCGATTCGGCCGTCACCGTGGAGCTGTTCGACGCGGTGACGATCCGCGCCGGATCGATCGCCTTGATCCCGGCGTAGATGCTCGCCACATCGGCGCGCGCGAGCGGCCGGTCGAGCGGGCCGTAGATGTTCCGCTCGTTCTCGATGTCGAAGAGCACGTTCCGGTAATCGCGGAGCGCGGCGGCGGTCGCGAGCACACCGTCCCGGAAGCGGCTGACGTCGAGGCCCGGAATGTGCTCGGCCGTGAACGAGACGTCGACGATCAGACGCTCTTCGCGCGCACGGTCGAGGATGAAGAGAAGCCGCTGCAGCGCGTCCGGTCTGAGGGTCCCGTCAGACCGCATCAGCTGCGGCCCGGTGAACACCAGCGGCCAGATGCGGACGCCGTCGAAGCCGCTGGCTCGCAGGAAGTGCAGGTCCGCGGCGACGTTCGCGGCGCCCATCGCGCCGAAGTACGAGATGAACGTCAGAAACTTCGGCGCGCCGTCGATGGTGAAGCGATCGCCCTGAACGCCGAGCTGCTGCGCGCTCGCCGTTCCGGCGGCGCTGAGCGCAACGAGGATTGCCGCTGCAAACCCGCGAAGCGTGCTGTTCACCCTGGCTCGTCCCACCCCGCGGGTCAACGCGTGTTCGTCAGACCTTCTTCAATGCGCTCGCCATGTTCGTGAGCGCCACTTCGAGGGTCTTGCGCGACGTCGCGATGTTCATGCGCATGTGATCGTGTCCACCCGTGCCGAACGACGATCCCGGGTTCAGGTGGACCTTCGCGTTCTTGACGAACCACCGCTCGGCAATCGTCGCGGCCGTGACCGGCTTCGCCGACTTCCGGCTCTCCTCCGCCGCCTGCTCCTTCGCGCCGATCTTGTCCATCAGCCCGCTGACGTCCAGCCACGCGAGGTACGTGCCCTGCGGCTTCACGCAGCTGACGAGTGACATGTTCGCGTTCACGAACGACGCGACGTATTCGTGATTGCCGTCGATGTACGCCACGACCTGATCGAGCCAGTCGGTGCCGTCCCTGAGTGCCGCGTCGTTCGCGATGAGGCCGAGCGTGCTGAGGTCCGCGCGGTTGTTGGCCTTCACGCGCTCGAGGTAGTCCGGGTTGTCGGAAAAGAACCACGCGACTTTCATCGCCGCCAGGCTGAACGACTTGCTCGCTGCCTTGAACGTCAGGCTGTTGCGGACGATGTCCTTGTTCGGCAGGCTGGCGAACGGCGTGTACTTCTGGCCCTTCGTGACGAAGTCGCAGTGAATCTCGTCCGCGAGCACGACGACGCGGCGGCGGAGGCAGATTTCGCCGACGCGCGTGAGGTCCTCCGGCGACCAGCAGTTCCCCGTCGGGTTCTGCGGATTGCAGAGGATCAGCGTGTTCGTCTCGTGGCTGACGCGCCGCTCGAGATCCTCGAAGTCGATCGAATACCGCCCGTTGACCAGCTTCATCGGGCTGTCTTCCGGCTTCAACCCGCAGTACGTGAGATCGCCGTAGAACCCGCTGTACACGGGCGCCATCAGCAGCACTCTGCTGCCGGGCGGCGAAAACGTCTTCAGCGCGGCGATCAGACCGGGATGGACGCCGGTGGTCAGCACGACCGTATCCGGGTTGATGTCGAGACCGTACCGCTCCTTGTTCCACGTCACGACCGACTCGATGTACGGCCGCGTCGAGTCGATGTAGCCCCAGTTCTCGTGCTTCATGCGCTCGGCGAGCGCGCGCGTGATGCACGGCGCGGCCTTGAAGTCCATGTCGGCGATGCCCATGCCGACGGCGACGCTGTCTTTTCCGTACTGACCCGTCGGCCGATCCCACTTCACGCAGTTCGTGCCGAACCGGTTGTAGGGCGTGTCGAAGTCGTACTTGCCGTTCTCGGCCAGTGCGCCGACGACGGACATTCCTGCGGCCGCCGTCACCGACGAGCCGCTGCCCACGGCGCCGGCGAGCGCCGTCATGCCGGCGTTTTTCAGGAAGGATCTGCGATTCAGGCCATGGTGCTGCAGCATGTCGTCGCTCCTCGTATTCCGCTGTGGCCGAGCAACTTCCGACGCCGAAATAGTACACCTGCACGCCTCCAACCGGACGAATCTTTCTCGAGCCGTTCCGGCACCCGGGATTTCATGAGAGGAGGCGTGCCATCGCGCGCAGGGGCCTTCCTGGCCGGCGACCTCTGAGTACACTTGGTGGATGCACCTGCAGGAAGCCCGGCTGTGTCTTGACTGCGAAGAGCTGCACACCGAGGATCAATGTCCACGCTGCGCCTCCGACGCCTTCGCGTTTCTGACCCGGTGGGTCCCCGCCAACGAGCGGCGGGCGCGACCGCGGCGGCCGGTCCCGGCGGCGCAGTCCGCGGGCTCGAACCGCAACCGCTGGCTCACCGGCGCGGCCGGCGTCGCGGCGTTCGCGGCCGTCCGATGGCTGTTCAGCGCGAAGCCGGATACGCCCGAGCGGCGCGCCGACCCGGATCGATCGGCGCGTTAAAAGTCCGCCTGAGGCGGACACTACGTACGAAACCGAGAGTATACTCGGCGCCTCGTCTTCCCAGGGAGGTGCCGACCGTGACGCGCACCGTCAAGCTCGCCATCAACGGCGTTCCGTACGAACGATCGATCGAACCACGTCTGCTCCTCGTCCACCTGCTGCGCGACGTGCTCGGCCTCACAGGCACGCACGTCGGCTGCGAAACGAGCTTGTGCGGCGCATGCACCGTCACCGTCAACGGCGCGGCGGTGAAGTCCTGCACGATGTTCGCGGTTCAGGCCGATGGCGCCGAGGTCGGCACGATCGAAGGCCTCGCGCCCGGCGACAGCGATTCGGAGCTCCATCCGGTCCAGGAAGGATTCTGGGAACGGCACGGCCTGCAGTGCGGCTTCTGCACGCCCGGCATGATCATGACCGCGGCGGCGTACCTCAAGGAGAACCCGTCGCCCAGCGAGCGCGACATCCGCCACAGCCTCGACGGGAACTTCTGCCGATGCACCGGCTACGTCGGCATCGTCGACGGCGTGCGCTACGCCGTGGAGAAGGGAGGCGCGCGATGAGCGCCAGGGACAAGTACGTCGGCAAGCGCGTCAAGCGCACCGAGGATCCGCGCCTCGTGCGCGGTCTCGCGCACTACGTCGACGATGTGCGGCTACCCGATACGCTGCACGTCGCGATCCTGCGGAGCCCGCACGCGCATGCGAAGCTGCGACGCATCTCGACCGACGCCGCCGCGAAGAGTCCGGGCGTCGTCCGCGTCGTGACCGGCGCCGATCTCGACGGCAAGGTCGGCGGCGTCGTCTGCGCGGCGGCGATGGACGGGCTGAAGATCCCGCCGCACCCCGTGCTGGCGATGGGCAAGGTCCGCTACGTCGGCGAGCCAATCGTCGCGGTCGTCGCCGACGATCCGTATCGCGCGTACGACGCGCTCGATCTGATCGAGGTCGACTACGATCCGCTGCCCGCCGTCACCGATCCGGAAGTCGCCGCCACCGCCGCGTCGCCAGTGCTCCACGAAGAGTTGGGCGACAACATCGCGTTCCGCTGGAACCTTGCCGGCGGCGACATCGACGGGGCGTTCGCGAAGGCGGATCATGTCGTCAAGGGCAAGCTCGTCCACCAGCGGCTCATCCCGAACGCGATGGAGCCGCGCGGCGTCCTCGCGCGCTACTTCCCGGGCGAGAAAGAGCTGACGATCTGGACGTCGACGCAGATTCCACATCTCGCGCGATCGCTGCTCGCTGGCATGGTGGGCGTGCCCGAGCACAAGGTGCGCGTCATCACGCCGGAAGTCGGCGGCGGATTCGGATCGAAGCTGAACGTGTACGGCGAGGAAGCGATCGTCGCGTATCTGTCGATCGTCCTCGGCAAGCCGGTGAAATGGATCGAGCGGCGCCGCGAAAACTTCCAGGCGACGATTCACGGCCGCGGCCAGGTCGGCGAGGTCGAGCTCGCCGTGAAGAGCGATGGCACGATCCTCGGGCTGCGATACCACGTGATTGCCGACCTCGGCGCGTACCATCAATTACTGACGCCCGCCATCCCGACGCTGACCGGCCTGATGCAGACCGGTCCGTACAAGATCTCCGCACTCGACACGCGCGTGACCGGCGTGTTCACCAACAAAGTCGCCACCGACGCGTATCGCGGCGCGGGCCGGCCTGAAGCGACTTACGTGTGCGAGCGCGCGATCGATCTCATCGCGCACGATCTGAAGCTCGATCCGGTCGACGTGCGGCGGCGGAACTTCCCCGCCGCGACCGAATTCCCGTTCCAGACCGCGACCGGCCTGACCTACGACAGCGGCGACTACGTCACGTCGCTCGATCGCGCGCTGCAGATCGCGGGCTACGACAAGCTCCGGGCCGAGCAGCGCGACGCACGCGCGAAGGGACGCTACCTCGGCATCGGCCTCGCAACATATGTGGAGATCTGCGCGCTCGGGCCATCCGCCGCGGCGCCGCCCGGCGTGGGCTGGTGGGAGAGCGCGACCGTCCGCGTCGAGCCAAGCGGCAAGGTAACGGTCATGACCGGCGCCTCGCCGCACGGGCAGGGGCAGGAGACGACGTTCGCGCAGATCGCGGCCGACGCGCTCGGCATCGATCTGAACGACGTGACCGTCATTCACGGCGACACCGCCATCGTGCAGTACGGCATCGGCACGTTCGGCAGCCGCGGCACCGCGGTCGGCGGCACCGCGGTCGTCAAGGCGCTCGACCAGCTCGTCGCGAAGGCGAAGAAGTTCGCGGCGGTCACGATGGGCGTCGATCCATCCACCGTCGCGTTCGCCGACGGCCGCTTCTCTTCCGGCGACAAGAGCCTGACGACGGCGGAGGTGGCCGGCGCGGCGTACGCGGCGAAGTCACTGCCACCCGACACCGAGCCCGGACTGTCGGCGACCTGTTTCTTCGAGCCGAAGAACTTCACGTTCCCGTTCGGCGCGCATCTCGTCTCGGTCGAAGTGGACGTCGAAACCGGCGCGATCCAGATCCTCCGCTACGTCGCGGTCGACGACTGCGGGCGCGTGATCAACCCGATGCTCGTCGACGGCCAGGTGCAGGGTGGCATCGCGCAGGGGCTCGGACAGGCGCTGCTCGAGGAAGCGGTGTACGACGAGGCCGGCCAGCTCGTGAGCGGCACGTTCATGGACTACGCGCTGCCGCGCGCGACCGACATGCCGCCGCTCGAGCTGCACCGCACCGAGACGCCGACGGACGTGAACCCGCTCGGCGCGAAAGGCGTCGGCGAAGCGGGCACCATCGCGTCGAGCGCGGCGATCGTCAACGCCGTGATCGACGCGCTCGCACCCTTCGGCGTCCGACACCTCGACATGCCGCTGAAGGCGGAAAAAATCTGGCGCGCCGCCCGGGTGCGCGTCGTTGCGGGAGTCTGATCATGTACCCAGCCAATTTCGAGTATCACGATCCCGCGACCGTCAACGACGTGCTCTCGCTGTTGCAGCGCCACGGCGACAACGCCAAGCTGCTCGCCGGCGGCCAGAGTCTCATACCGCTGATGAAGCTCCGGCTCGCCTCGCCGGCCGTCGTCATCGATCTCGGCAAGGTGCGCGAGCTGAACGGCATTCGCGAAGAAGGCGGCGCGCTCGTCATCGGCGCCACGACGACGCACCACGCGATCGAGTCGTCGCCGCTGGTGAAAGCGAAGATTCCTCTGCTCGCGGAGACGGCGGCCGCAATCGGTGACGTTCAGGTCCGCAACCGCGGGACGATCGGCGGGAGCCTCGCGCACGCCGATCCGGCGGCCGACTGGCCGGCCGCGCTCCTCGCCCTCGACGCCGAAGTCCACGTGACCGCCGGCACGCCGCGGGTGATTCCGGCCGCGACCTTCTTCGTCGACCTGATGACGACCGCGCTCGAGCCGGGCGAGATCGTCACCGGCATTCGCGTGCCGATTCCGGCAAAAGGTGGACACGCGTACGCGAAGGTCCGGCAGCCGGCGTCCGGGTTCGCCCTCGTTGGCGTCGCCGTCCAGCTCGGCATCGAATCCGGCGTCTGCCGGTCGGCGGCAATCGCCGTCACGGGCGTCGCGTCGACGGCGTTCCGCGCGAAGGCCGCCGAACGACTGCTCGAAGGACGCGCCCTCGACGAGCCGTCGATCTCGGCGGCCGCCGAACGCGTGACCGACGGCGTGGACGCGCTCGCCGATCTCCACGCGTCGAGCGAGTTCCGGGCGCATCTCGCGCGGGTCCACACCCGCCGCGCGATCGCCACCGCCGTACGTAGTGTCCGCCTTTAGGCGGAGCGTGAAGTAGTGTCCGCCTTCAGGCGGACCGCGAAGTAGTGTCCGCTTCCAGGCAGACGGAAGCGACACCGGATGTAGGCGGGTCCTGTGGATACAGGCCGGGGCCTCCGGACCCGGCGCCCGCAGGCGGGTCCACAGGACCCGCCCTACAGTTCGCCAACGCAGGCGGGTCCAAAGGACCCGCCCTACAGTTCGCCAACGGAGGCCCGTCCAAAGGACCCGCCCTACAGTTCGCGAACGGAGGCGGGTCCAAAGGACCCGCCCTACACATGGAACGATGAAACTGGAAGGCACCTACCACATCGACGCGCCGCGCGACGTCGTCTGGGATCTGCTGAACGATCCCGCTGCTCTGGCGCGTGCGCTGCCGGGGTGCGAGCGCCTCGATCGGGTCGGCGAGAACCGGTTCGAAGGGACGCTCGCCATCGGGGTGGCGTCTATCAAAAGCACGTACGTGGGCAATGTGACACTCAGCGATATCCGTCCGGGCGAGTCTTACGCGATGGAAGTCGAGGGCCAGGGGAAAGGCGGCTTCGTTCGCGGACGCGGCCGCATCGCGCTGACCGACGAGGCCGGCGCGACGAGCCTGACCATCTCGGGCGACGCTCAGGTCGGCGGCCCGATTGCGGGGATCGGCCAGCGGCTGCTCGACGGCGCCGCGAAGAAGGTGCTCAAGGAGTTTGCGGCCGCGCTCGGCAAAGAGGCGCGCGAGCGGCTCGCCTCAGACTTTCGAGGGTTCCGCGTCTGACTGCTCCCGCGCCTCGGGCGAGAGGCTGAGATTCGCCTCCGCGTCTTCCTTCGAATCCTTCAGGCGAAACGGCCGGAACCGCTGCTCAAGCCACGGATTGAGTCCGGCGCCCCGCCGATCGATCAGCTCCTCGAAGCACGCGTTCATCAGGCCCTGGAAATGGTCCGGGTGACGAACCGCCGCGCCGCCGAGCGCGTACCAGATGTCGGCGAGCTCGTTGTCCTCGAAGCTCTGGAAGCGAATGTCGGTCATGGCGCGTGCGGCGTGCAATCTTCGTTCTCACGAAACGGTCCGCCTGAGGGCGGATACTACTTCACGGTCCGCCTAAAAGCGGACACCACTTCACGGTCCGCCTGAAGGCGGACACTACGTACGAACGGGAACGATGGCGAGGACGCGAACGGGGCTGCCGCTGCCGCCGACGATCTTCAGCGGCGCGGCGATCACCACCGCGCCGGTCGGCGGCAGCAGGTCCAGGTTGCAAAGGCTGGCCAGCCCGAACTTCCCGGCGCCGTGCATGATGGAGTGATTCGGAAACGGCGGATCGAAGCGGCCCGCCTGGCCCGCGTCGGTTCCGATCGTCTCGACGCCGACGCCGAGGACATCGCGATCGTGCGCCAGCATCCGTGATGCTCGCGCGTCGAACCCCGGACTGTGCGGGCCATCCTGATCTGCGTTGACGAATGCCCTCGGATCCGAGCGCCGGCTCCAGCCGGTGCGGAGCAGCACCCAGGCGCCGCGCGGGATCCGGCCGTGCTCGCGCTCCCAGGCCTCGATGCGCTCCGGCGTGAGGAGAAAGTCGGGGTCGCCCGCCGCATCCGCCGTCACGTCGATCACGCACGCCGGGCCAACGAAGCGCCGGGCGGGAATCGTGTCGCAGGCGTTCTCGGCGAGGTCCTTCCCCGTGACCCAATGGATCGGCGCGTCGAAGTGCGTGCCGGTGTGCTCGCCCAGCGTCAACGCATTCCAGTACCAGGCCGGACCCTTCTCGTCGTAGCGCGAGATCACGTCGATGGTCACGCCGGGCGAGGCGGCGAACATCGGCGGGAGTCCGATGACGGGCGTATCCGGACCGAGCGGCGCCGTCAGATCGACGATCTTCAGCGCGCCGCGATTGAGCGCGTCAACGAGCTGATCGAGCAGCGTTGGGGTCATCGATCACGCCCTCAGGAATTTCTGAAACTCGAACCGGTTCTCGAGCAGCGACAGCTCGGTCACGTAGGCCGACGGCCCGACGGCCTCGACCTTGGCGACGATCGTCGTCAGCTCGCCGGCCGCCAGCGCCTCGTCGAACGCGCGCTGGAATTCCTCACACGTCCGCACGGTCGCCGTGCGCGGGATTCCCGCCGCCGCGGCAATCCCCGCGATGTCGCTCCCGGTCGCCGTCGCGGTCGGAAAGCCGCCGACCGACAGCAGGCTCTCGTTGTCGAACACGACGTGCACGAGGTTCCGCGGGCGGTAGCGCGCGAGCGTCGTGAGACCGCCAAGGTTCATCAGGACCGATCCGTCGCCGTCGAGCACGACGACCTGACGCTCGGGGCGCGCCAGCGCGATGCCAAGCCCCAGAGACGACGCGAGGCCCATTGCGTGCTGCAGGTAGAAGAAGTTCGGCCGGTGGCCGATCGACTGCAGCTCCGCGGCGACGGCGCCCATGATCGTCACCACGACGCGCGACGCGAGACGATCGTAGACGGCCTTCAGCGCGTCGAGCCGGCGGAAGCTCACGCGGCGTCCTCCC
>Ga0114129_10000305_pt1 | contig 57127 bp, 56 predicted proteins | sample RhiMetdeltSRZDD1_FD_80071 | JGI IMG/M metagenome (GOLD analysis project Ga0114129, IMG submission 80071) | Populus rhizosphere microbial communities from Tennessee, USA - Rhizosphere MetaG P. deltoides SRZDD1 (version 2) (version 2) | ecosystem: Host-associated > Plants > Roots > Rhizosphere >...
CCGGGTACGTATCGATGGAAGACGGCTGCGTCGGCGGCTTCGTGCAGCGAGGCGCCGTCGCGGCGAGCGACGAGGTCTCCGTCGTGAATATGGGCGGCGAGGGCACGGAATCGATGGACACGCGCGCGACGGAAGCGTCGGTGCGCGGCTTCTGGAAGGCGTACCGCCGCTACATGGGCTTTTGATGCTCGAGCGCGTCGTGCGGCTCAACGCCGACTACGCGCGCGCGATCGACGACGATCGGCTGGAGGACTGGCCGGGCTTCTTCACCGAGAAGTGCCTCTACAAGGTGACCTCTGCCGAAAACCACCGCCGCGGCCTCGAAGTCGGCGTGATCTACGCCGACACCAACGGCATGCTGCGCGATCGTGTTGCGTCGCTGCGCAAGGCCAACATCTACGAGCGCCAGACGTACCGCCACCTGATCGGACTGCCGGCGATCGTCGCCACCGAGGGCGAGGTGACGCGCGCGGAGACGCCGTTTCTCGTGGTGCGCATCATGCGCGACGGCACGATGGACATCTTCGCGACGGGCCGCTATCTGGATGCGCTCGTCGATGACGGCGGCACGCTGCGACTGCGCGAGCGCGTCGTCGTCTGCGACAGCAGCCGGTTCGACACGCTGCTCGCGATCCCGCTGTAACCGCTCTGACTGGCCCTGTCGTTCGCCCGTGCGCGGTGATACGCTCCTGCGGTCCTGGACCCTCGCACCGCCTGATATTCGAAGGAGGACCACCTGATGAAGGCTGCTCATGGGCTCTCGCGGCGACACATGCTCGGCCTCGCGGTCGGTGCCGGCAGTCTCGCGCTCTCAGGGCGCTTCGGTGCGGCGCTCGCTCAGGGACTGAAGACGACGCCTGGCGAAATCCTCGGCCCCTTCTATCCGGTCATCAAAACCCTCGACGGGGGCGCCGATCTCACCGTCATTCCCGGCAAGCCGGGCCGCGCGGCAGGAGAGATCATCTACGTGATGGGACGCGTGCTGAACATGCAAGGCCAACCGGTCAGCGGTGCCCGCGTCGAGCTCTGGCAGGCCAACATGCACGGACGCTACACGCATCCGAGCGACAGGAATCCCGCGCCGCTCGATCCGAACTTCGAGGGGTTCGCCGTGCAGACGAGCGATGCGGAAGGTCGCTACCGCTTCAAGACGATCAAGCCAGGCGCCTATCCGACCAATACGCCGAACTGGGTGCGTCCGCCGCACCTGCACTTCGAGGTGACGGGCAAGGTCAACCGACTCATCACGCAGATGTATTTTCCCGGCGAGCCGCTCAACGACAAGGACATCCTGTTGCAGGGGCTGCGCAACAACCGCGAGGGCGCCATCGCCAAGGTGTTGCCGGCGACGGCAGACGCCGAGCCGGAGTCGCGCCTCGTCGTCTGGGACATCGTCCTCGACAAGGGCTAGCGGCGCGCGCGGCACACGAGGCTAACGGCGGGCGCGCTTCTGGCGCCGCCACCACGCCTTGACCTCGTCGAGGTGGTCGCGCTCGTGGCTCCAACCCGGCGCCGGCAGCCACTCGGTCACGGGATACGCGTGCGACGGGTCGTGCAGCGACGCGGCGGGCAGTCGCCGGAATCGCCGGACGAGGTCCGCGCGCACGCGCCGCAGCCGGCCGAGCACGGTTCGAAGACCGACGCGGCGCAGCCGCGCGACCGTGCGCGCGTTGAACCGGTCGGCGTGCGCCATGCTTTCGAACCATGCGATGCGGTCGCCGCGGCCGCGCGCGATCAGCGCGAACCGCTTCGCGGTCTCCTCGTCGCACGCGAGCAGATGTCCGAGGACGTCCTTCACCGACCAGTCGCCGATCGTGCGCGGACGCTGCATCTCCTCGGCGGGAAGCCGTGCGACGAAGGCCAACGTGTCCCGGCGCGACGTCGTCATGCGACGGAGGGCGCCGCGGCGCCAGACGGAGAGCGAGGCGGGTCGTCGCGCGGCCATCAGCGGCGGCTGTTCAGCACGTAGTAGGGTACCGCGGCGTCCGGCGTGAGCCAGGCGTTGTACCAGCGCTGCACGTACGGCTTGAGCCGCTGCAAGGTCTCCGCGTGGCGGCGTTGCTCGGGCGTGATCGCCCGCGCCGCCTTGCGGATCTCGCGGTAGACGACGTCCACGTCGAGCGTCGTCATCTTGCGATGCTCCATGACGACACGCCCGCCGACGATCGCGGTGTTCACGTCCTCGCCCATCGCGCGGTGGATGAACGCCTCGGCGATCGGCAGGTCCTCGACCATCCAGGGATCGCGCAGCACCCGATCGAGGTCGACGAGGATCATGTCCGCCTTCATGCCCGGCTCGAGCGTGCCGATCACGCCGCCGAAGCCGACCGCGCGCGCGCCGTTCACCGTGCCCATACGCAGGACGTCGTAGGCGTCGAGCGCGGGCGTCGTCAGGTCGTAGTCGGGCACGCGGTGGAGCTTGTGCAGCATACGCAGCTCCATCACGGCGTCCTCGTCGTCGTTGATGGTCTTGTCGTCGAGACCCATCGCGACGTTCACGCCGCGCCGGTGCATCCGGTAGATCGGCGCCAGCCCATTGCGCATGCCGAGGTTGCAGGACGGGTGGCTCGTGATCGACGCGCGGCGCGAGGCCAGGCGGTCGATGTCCTCCTCGGTGACCCAGATCGCGTGACCGAGCGTGAGGTTGTGATCGACGAGGCCGAGGTCGTCCAGCCACGCGATCGCGCTCTTGCCGTATTTGCGAAACGAGAACGCGCGCTGGATCGGCGTCTGCACGCAGTGCATGTGGATCGGCACCTTGCCGAGCCGGTCGGCCGTCTCTTTCGCGCGTGCGAGGAACGACTCGGTCACCGCCTGCGCCCACGACGGTGACAGCAAGATGCGCGTGTCGTCCGAGGCGAAGCTCCGATGCAGATGCTCGAACAACGCGAAGTACTCTTCCTCGATGCCCTTGCCGTCCAGGTGCACGAGCGGCTCCGCGAACGCCCTGAGATCGGCGGGCAGCGTGTCGAGAAACGCAATCCCGTCGAGGACGAGCTTGTCGACGTTGCGCACGCCGGGCGCGAAGGCCAGACGGATGCCCGCATCGAGATACGTGCGGATGGCGATCTCGCAGCGCCGGCGCGCCTGGGGCCCGTCCGTGTCGAAGCCCATGTGATGGATCGTCGTGCAGCCGCTGCGCAGGTGGCGCCACGCGCCGAGGGCCGCCGTCAGCTCCGGCTCGAAGACCGGCATGAAGGCCCAGTCGAGGAGGTTGTTCTCCAGATAATCGTTCAACACGCCTTTCTGAATCGGGCTCAGCGCGCGCCCGTGGCTGTGCGCGTCGACGAGACCGGGCATCAAGAGCTGCGTGCCGCTGCCGATGACGCGCGCGTTCGGGTTTGCGCGGCGCAGCGTGCGCCAGTCGCCGACGGCGGCGATATTCGAGCCCGACACCAGCACCGCGCCGTCGGACAGAACGCCGGCCTCGCGCCGGCCGGCGTTCGTAATGACGTACTGCCCGCGGACCAGCAGATCCACCGCGCTCACTCCAGTGCGGCCAGCTTCTCGATGATCGTCAGCGCGACGCTGGTGTCCTGATCGGCGAGCCCGGCCGCCATCGCCGCCTGCTGATAGCGCTGGGCGACGTTGGAGAAGCTCACCGGCACGTGCAGCTCCTTGGCGATCGTGTTGAACGTCTCGAGGTCCTTGTTCATGAGGAACACCTTGAAGCCGGGCGCGAAGTTGCGCGGCACGACCGCGGTCGGGATGCGCTCGAGCGCTTTGCTGCCGCCGCTGGAGGCCTTGACGACCTCGTAGATCGTCATGGGATCGAGGCCGGCTTTGCGGCCGAGGACGACGCCTTCCATCATGGCCAGCGAGTTCACGCACGCCATCATGTTGTTGATCGCCTTGACGATGTTGCCGGCGCCGACGGGGCCGACGCTGAAGATGTTCGGGCCGATGGCGCGCAGCACCGGCCGCGCGCGCTCCAATACTTGAGGGTCGCCGCCGACCATCACCGCCAGCGTCGCCGCGCGCGCGCCGCTGACGCCACCGCTCACCGGCGCCTCCAGGAAATCGACGCCCCGCGCCTTGGCGCGCGGCTCGATCTTGCGCGGGGTGGACGGCAGCACGCTGCTGAGGTCGATCAGGATCTGCCCGGGCCGCGCGCGCTCGACCAGCCCGCCCGGCTCGAGATAGAGCGCTTCCACGTCGGGCGAAGCCGGCAGACACGTCATCACGATTTCGGAGCGCTCGACGACCTCCTGCGCGGAGCCCGCCTTCTGCGCGCCGGCGCCGATGAGGTTCGTCATGGCCGCGGGGTTCTTGTCGAACACGGTGAGCGGGAAGGCCTTGAGCACGTTGCCCGCCATCGGATTGCCCATGTTGCCGACGCCGATGAAGCCTACGGTTGTCGCCATGTGTGATCTCCTCGGCCGGGATGATACCGCCACGCCCGCATTCGCGCTCCGTTGACACCTTCCGGCGGCTAGTAGAGGATGGGCCGCCGTGTTGCTCAGCAGCGTGTCCGACATGATGGAGTGGGGTCTCCACGGCGCGTCACGCGGGCGTCGCGACGCGCTCTCATGGCGTCTTTCCGCGCTGCTCGCGTTCGTCGCCGTGTGGAGTCTCGCGGGCTGGCTCGTCGAGGCGACGCGGCCGTTCAATCCGCTGTTCCTGCCGGCGCCGTGGGTGGTGATCGGTGCGCTCGTCGATCTCGCGCGCAAGGGGCAGCTCGGGCTGCACGTCCTCGCCACGCTCGAGCGTGTCGCGGTGGGATTCTCGATCGGCGCGCTGGCCGCGCTCGTGCTGGGACTGCTGGCCGGTCAGCTGCGCACGATCCGCAACATCGTCGAGCCGGTGGTGGAGCTGCTGCGCCCGATCCCGCCCCTCGCCGTGCTGCCGCTCTTCATCGTGTGGGTCGGCATCGGCGAGGCCTCGAAGGTCGGCTTCATCGCCTACGCGGTGTTCTTTCCGATGTTCGTGACGACCGTGCACGGCGTCGCCCAGATCGACACCCGGCTGCTGCGTGCCGCCGAAAGCCTCGGCGCGCGACCGCGTCAGCTGTTCACGCGCGTCATCCTGCCGGCGGCGCTGCCGGACGTGCTGACCGGCCTGCGCCTGGGCGTCGCGCTGTCATTCTTCGTGATCGTGATCTCCGAGTTCGTCGGCGCCGAGAGCGGGCTCGGCTACCTGATCAACGACGGACGCAACTTCTTCCTCGTGCCACAGATGCTGGGCGCGGCGCTGCTCCTCGGTCTGCTCGGCTATGCCGGCAACGGGCTGGTGCGCCTGCTCGAGCGGCGCGTGCTGCGCTGGCAGCGGCCGCAATGACGCCACGCGCGTCTCGCTCAGGCCACCTGCGGCTCGAGCCGGGCTCGCGGACATCGCTACAAATGACGCCACGCGCGTCTCGCTCAGGCCACCCGCGGCTCGAGCCGGGCTCGCGGAGCCCGCTACAATGAAGATCGCCGTCCGCGGGCTGTCGCGCACGTTCGTGGCGGCGGGGCGCGAGACGCCGGCACTCTCGAGCGTCGATCTCGAGATCGCCGAGCGCGAGTTCGTGTGTCTGCTCGGCCCGTCCGGCTGCGGCAAGTCCACGCTGCTCAACATCGTCGCCGGTTTTCTGCGCCCCTCCGCCGGCGAGGTGCTCGTCGACGGTCGCGCGGTCACCGGACCGGGAGCGGACCGCGGCGTGGTGTTCCAGGAATACGTCCTGTTTCCGTGGCTCACCGTCGCCGGCAACGTCGAGTTCGGCCTGAGCCTGAAGGGGACGCCGCCGGCGGAGCGGCGCGCGACCGTCGCGCGCTATCTGGAGCTGGTTGGCCTCGCCGCGCACGCCGAGAAGTATCCCGTGCAGCTCTCCGGCGGCATGAAGCAGCGCGTGGCCATCGCGCGTGCGCTGGCGAACAGCCCGGCCGTCATCCTGATGGACGAGCCGTTCGGCGCGCTCGACGCGCAGACGCGCGAAACGCTGCAAGACGAGCTCTCCCGCATCCAGCGCGTAGAGCACAAGACGGTGCTCTTCGTCACGCACTCGATCCGCGAGGCCGTGTATCTCGCCGACCGGGTCGTCGTCATGACATCGGCGCCGGGGCGCATCAAGCAGGTGTTCACGATCAAGCTGCCGGAGGTGCGCGATCGCTTCGCGCCCGAGTTCACGCATTACGAGAGCGAGATCACGCGCGTGGTGAAAGAAGAAGTCGCCAAGGTGCACGAATGAGCCGCACCCGCGCGCTCGCGCTGCTCGGCGTGGTGGTCGTGTGGGCGCTGCTGGCGTACGGCAATCGACGGCTCGGCGTGATGCCGCCGGCGCTGCTGCCCACACCGGGTGAGGTCGCCGCCGTCTTCGCCGACACCGTCCGCGACGGCACGCTGCCGCGTCACGTGCTGACGTCGCTGGCCCGGGTCGGCATCGGCTTCGGGTTCGCGGCCGCGGCCGCGCTCGGGCTGGGGCTGCTGGCCGCGCTCTGCGTGCCGTTGCGTTTGATGCTCGAGCCGATCATCGAATTCGTGCGTCCGATCCCACCGCTGGCCTTCCTGCCGATGTTCCTCGTGTGGTTTGGCCTGGGCGAGGGGTCCAAGGTCGCGTTCATCGGCTACACGACGTTCTTTCCGATGTTCATCGCCATCGCCGCCGCCGTGCTGCGCGTCGACGTGACGCTGCTGCGTGCCGCGGCCAGTCTCGGCGCCGGTCACCTCGATCTCATCCGGCGCGTCGTGCTGCCCGCCGCGCTGCCGGCGATCATCGTGGCGCTGCGGCTGGGATTTGCGCTCGCGCTGTTCGTCATCGTGGGCGCGGAGTTCATGGGCGCCGACGCCGGCCTCGGCCATCTCATCATGGAAGGCCGAACGTTCTTCGTGCCCGCACAGATCGTCATGGGAGCCCTGGTGCTCGGGCTCCTCGGATCGCTCGTCAACGCGCTGCTCCTCACGGCCGAGCGGCGGCTGTTCCGCTGGCGCGAGGCGGGCGCGACCTCGTAATCAACTGGGAAAGGAGTCCCTCATGCGTGTCCTGATCGCCGTGTTCGCCGCGCTCGTCGCCCTGGCCTCCGCGGCCGACGCGCTCGCCCAGAAGCCGGAGGTGAGCGAGGTCGACGCGTGGCTCGTGCGCGATCCGCAGATGTCCGCGCAGTTCGCCGTCGCCGACCAGCTCGGCTACTTCAAGCAGGAAGGGCTCAAGGTCAACATCCGCTGGTACATCGCGGGGACGGATCTGCCGAGCATGTGGGGCGCCGGCAACATCCATCTCGGCACGGCCACCGCGACGATGGTCGTCCCCATCGCCGCCTCCGGCCAGCAGATCTACAACATCTCGCCGCAGAGCGACATCGGCGGCGTGCAGCAGGTGATCCTCGGCAAGAAGGCGCAGGAGATCGTCAAGAGCCCGAAGGACTTCGAGAAGCTCAAGGTCGGCATGCCCAAGGGCGCCTCGGTGACGATGGCGATCCAGAGTTTCTGCAAGGCCAACGGCGTGGACTTCAACAAGATCCAGTTCGTCAACCTCGCCCCGCCGGACGCCATCACCGCGCTCGCCAAGGGCGACATCGACGCGATGGCCGCGTGGGCGCCGTGGACGTTCCGCGCCATGAAGGAAGCCGGCGGCAAGCTGTACTTCACGGGCAGCAAGAGCAGCATTCCGGGCAAGGAAGGACCGGTCGAGTGGCTGCAGGTCCACGCCGGCATCGTGGCCAGCGGCAAGATGCTCAAGGAGAACCCCAACACGCTGAAGGCTATCGTGCGCGCCACGCGCAAGGCGACGGAGACGATCAACCGCGATCGCGACGCCGCCCTCGAGATCGTCGCGCGCGAGATGAAGATCGACAAGGATCTGGCGCGCGAGATCATGACGTACAACGTCTACTCCATGGAGATGAACCCGAACATCGTCAAGGGGATGAACGACTTCGTCGACTTCCTCTACTCGCTCGAGCGCATCAAGCAGAAGTTCCCGGCCGAGCAGGTCTTCTACACGAAGATCCTCGAGGAGGTCGATCCCGCGCTCGTGAAGTGGAAGTCGAAGACGGAGGTCAAGTGACGCCGTGACGGTCCGCCGCGCCGCCAGCAACGACGTGCACGTGCTGGCGGCGCTCAACGGCGTCGTTCACGAGATGCACCTGGCGCGGCGCCCGGACTACTTCAAGCCGGTGCGGGCGGACGACGTGGCCGCGTGGTTTCGTTCGCGGCTGGACGAGCCGACGACGGCGGCGTGGATCGCGGAGGCCGACGGACGCCCGGTCGGTTACGTGCTTACGTTCTTCCACGAGCGCGGCGAGAACCCGTTCCATCGTGGGCGGCGGTGGTGCGAGATCGATCAGATCGCCGTGGATCCAGAGTGGCGCCGACGAGGGATCGGCCGCGCGCTCATGGCGGCGGCGCTGGAGGAGGCGGATAAGCGCGGGCTCCGCGACGTCGAGTTGTTCTCGTGGGCGTTCAACACCGAGGCCCACGCGATGTTCCGGGGTTTAGGTTTCGAGCCGCGCCACCTGCGGTTCGAGCGGCGCGCGCCGTAGCCGCCGCGCGCCTCAGCGCGGTGGCGTTTCGGGCAGCACGCAGTAGGCGCCGTTCGAGAAGCCTTGCGCCTCGATGCCCAGCGCGTGATCGAAGCGCGCGCGATAGTTCTCCCAGGCGACCGTGGCCGTGAGCTCGATCATCTGCTCGTCGTTGAAGTGCTGGCGCAGTTCGGCGAACAACGTGTCCGGCACGGCCACCGGCGTGGTCGTCATCGCGACCGCGTAGTCGAGCACGAGCCGTTCGAGATCGGAGAACCGCGAGCTCTTGCGGTATTCGGGCAGCGCGCGCAGCTGCGCGTCCGTCACGCCGGCCGCTCTGCCGACGGCAGAGCCGATGTCCATTCAGAACGGACAGCCGACGAGCGAGGCGACCTTGACCGCGGCCAGCGTCGTGAGCTTGGGGTCCAGTTTGGCGGCCCGGCTGAAGGCTCGCTCGAAGCCCATGTACGCGGCGAACACCTCTGGGTGGTGGGCAGTGACCGCGAGCGGAACCGGAAGCCTGCCGAACTTCTTGGTCGCGCTCTCGTAGGCGGCGCGAACGTCCGGCGGCGCGAGCTGCGGCGGCACAGGAGTGATCCGACTCATGGAGCCCTCCTCTCCGTATTCTGTAGCACGGCGGGCCGTCGCGACCGCCATGCAAACGTCACCAGCGCCGCCACGCCGGCGGTGGCCACCGCGGTCGTCATCGGTCGCAGCGAACCGTCATAGGTGTGACTCACGGCGATGGCGTAGAGCGCCGAGCCGCTCAGCTGGACGAACCCCGCGCCGGCGGCGGCGAGGCCGGCCGCCGCTGGAAATGGTCCGATCGCCCCCGCCATGGCGTTCGGCAGGACCCAGCCGAGCCCGAACGCATAGCCGAACATCGGCAGGACGATCGCCGCGACCGAGACCACGCCGCTCCAGGCCAGCGCGGCCATCACGATGCCGGCGACGGCGCCGATGAGCGTACCGCCACGGATCATCGTGTCGATGCCGAGCCGCGGTCCCAGCTGCACCGAGACGAAGTTGCCCGCCATCAGCCCCGCGGCGACCGCGCCGAAGCAGACGCCGTAGACGGTGGGCGAGACGCCGAGGATCGTGATCAGCGCGAACGATGAACCGGTGATGAACGCGAACTGGCCGCCGAACATCAGCGCCGCGGCCGCCACGTACGCCGTATAGCGGGGGTGCCGCAGGAGGGCGAGGACGCGGCCGCCCGCGGCGCCGCGCGCGCCCGCGTGGGGATTCGTCTCGCGGACGATAGACCAGCCACTCAGTAGAAATACGGAGCCGAAGGCGCCAAGCACGACGAAGACGGCGCGCCAGCCCGCGAGGACGTGCACCCAGCCGCCGATGATCGGGGCGAGAATCGGCGTCAGCGCCTGCGCCGTTCCCATGGCCGCGAGCACACGCGCCGCGCGCTCCGGCGCGTAGAGGTCGCGCACGATGGCGCGTGCGATGACGGGACCGCTGCCCGCGCCCACCGACTGCACCACGCGCGCAACAATCAGCGTGGCCATCGTCGGCGCAACGGTACAGGCGAAGCCGGCCGCGGCGTAGACCACGAGGCCGCTCAGCAGCACGCGCCGGCGGCCGAAGCGATCCGAGAGCGGGCCCCAGGCGAGCTGTGACGCCGCGAGACCGGCGAGGAACAGCGTGACGGTCAGCTGCGCGGTGGCGGCGTCGGACGAAAACGCCAGCGTCATCGCCGGCAGCGACGGCAGGAACATGTCGATCGACAGCGCGCCGAGCCCCACGATGGCCGTGAGGAGGACAGGCAGGGCGCGCGAGCGGTCTCCGGCCACGCCAGGCCATTGTATAGTCGGAGCACCTCAAGGAGGCCGCGTGAAGGTCTTCGACGAACAACACGACATGTTCCGGGCGACGGTGCGGTCCTTCGTCGAGAAGGAAGTGATGCCGCACGTCGAAGCGTGGGAGGCCGCCGGCCGCATGCCGAAGACCATCTTTCGTCGCATGGGCGAGCTCGGCTTCTTGGGCCTCGAGTACGACGAGAAATACGGCGGCGCCGGCGCCGACGTGATGATGACCGCCGTGCTGCACGAGGAATGCGCGCGCTCGCGGTCGGGATCGTTCGCGATGGCCGTCGGCGTCCATTGCGACATGGCCTCGCCGCATCTGTACTGGACGGGCAGCGAGGCGCTCAAGGAGAAGTACCTGCCCGCGATCTGCCGCGGCGAGGCGATGACGGCCATCGCCGTCACCGAGCCGGGCGGCGGCAGCGACGTGGCGGCCATCCGCACACGCGCCGTGAAGGACGGGCGTCACTACGTGATCAACGGCGCCAAGATGTTCATCACGAACGGCGCGATGGCGGACGTCTATTTCCTGGCCGCCCGCGTCGAAGCGGGCAGCGAGGACAAGCGTCACCGCGGCATCTCGATGTTCCTGGTCGAGCGCGAGACGCTGGGCTTTGCCGTCAGCCGCACGCTCGACAAGATGGGCATGCTCGCGTCGGACACCGCCGAGCTGTCGTTCCAAGACATGCGCGTGCCCGCCGAGAACCTGCTCGGCCGCGAGGGCGTCGGCTTCTACGAAGTGATGCGCGTGTTCCAGCGCGAGCGGCTCGTGGCCGGGATTCACGCGGTGGCCATGGCCGATCGGGCGCTCGAGGACACGATCGCATACGTGCGCGAGCGCCAGGCGTTCGGCGGCCCGCTGTCCGACAAGCAGGCGGTGCGCCACAAGCTGGCCGAGATGGCCACGGACATCGAGGCGGGTCGCTGGCTCACGTACGCCGCGTGGCAGAAGTACGCGGCGGGCGAGGACGTCGTGCGCGAGGTCTCGATGGTCAAGCTCTTCACCGCGGAGATGGTCAACCGCGTGGCGTACGGCTGCGTGCAGCTGCACGGCGGCTACGGCTATATGCGCGAGTATGCGGTGGAGCGGTTCGCGCGCGACGCGCGGTTGATGACCATCGGCGGCGGGACGAGCGAGATCATGAAGGACATCATCGCCAAGGCGCTCGTGCGATGAAGCTGAACAACCGCGTGGCCTTCGTCACCGGTGGCGCCAGCGGGATCGGCCGCGCGATCGCCGAGGCGCTGGCGCGCGAGGGCGCACGGGTGGCCGTGGCCGACATCGACGCGGACGGCGCCCGTCGCGCCGTGGCCGACATCCAGGCCACCGGCGGCAACGCCGTGGCCCAGCCGCTGGACGTCACCGACATCGCCGCCGTTGATTCCTCGATCGACGGCGTCGCCGCGCACTGGGGCGGGCTGCACGTGCTGGTCAACTGCGCGGGCTGGGACAAGCCGATGCCGTTCGTCGACACCACGCCGGAGTTCTGGGACAGAATTCTCGCCATCAACCTGCGCGGCCCGCTGGCGTGCACGCGCGCGGCGCTGCGCCACATGATGAAAGCCGAATACGGCAAGATCGTGAGCATCGCGTCCGACGCGGGCCGGGTCGGCTCGACGGGAGAGGCGGTCTACTCGGCCGCCAAGGGCGGGCTGATCGCGTTCACGAAGACCATCGCGCGCGAGGTTGCGCGCCACCGCATCAACGTCAACTGCGTGTGCCCCGGCCCGTCGGATACGCCGCTGTTCCAGAAGGAATTCGCCGAGAAGAGCCCGAAGCTCGCCGAGAGCCTCAAGCGCGTCATCCCGTGGGGACGGCTCGGCGTGCCGGATGACGTCGCGCCCGCGGTCGTGTTCCTGGCGTCCGACGACGCCGGCTTCATCACCGGCCAGACGCTGTCCGTCTCCGGCGGGCTGACGATGGTGTGAGGCGCGGCTGACGATGGTGTGAAACGCGGCGGCCTACGCGGTGGCGCGGCCGCTCCGCTCGATCACACGCGGTGGCCAGACGACGGCGTCGACGCCGTGAGAGAAGTGCAGCAGCGCGTCCTCGTCTTGAACCCTCAGGTCGGCCGCGTCCGGCAGCGTGTTGTCCTCGATGACAGCCTCCGCGGCCTCGATCGGCCACGGCTCGTGATGGATCTCGGCACGGAGCAGCGCGCCGTCGGCGGCGCAGTAAAGACAGTAACGCTCGACGAGCCAGCGCGTGAGCCCTGCGCCTCCGGGCACTCGGCGCCTGGGTGACGCACGGTAGCGCGCACTGAACCGCGCGGGCGGCGCGCCCGGGTGATCACGCCGGCTGGTGAAGCGGAGCCATCCTTCGCGCGGCTCCATCTGACCGGCCGCGATGAAGTACGGCAGGCGAAACCACGCACGCGCGCCGAGGACCGCGGCGACGCTGGCCGCGTCGAGGCTGACGAACAGCACGCCGGGCTTGTCGTCAGTTGTCACGTACGTGCGCAGGTTGACCTCGGCGAACGTCGACAGCCCGGGTACCGCGGGAACGCCGCGGATCCGTGCGTTGGCCACCACGAACGCCGTGACACCGAGCCACGCGATGCCCTCATAGGTGTCGAGCACAACGCCGGCAGGAACAAGCCGGCGCAGCGCGGCCGGCGGCACGGGCCAGTGCACGAACAGCATGTTGTGCCAGCCCTGGGCCATGACCCACGGCTCGCGCGGCAGCGGCCACGGGCGATGCTCGGCCGGCGGTAGCGCATTGCTCTCGAGCGCGCGGCCCGCCGTCGCGACGAACGTCTCGACGCCGGTGCCGATGACGGTGCGCATCAGCTGGCCCAGCGAGGCGCCCACTTCCTCGACTTGCCCGGCAGACGCATGAGCCTGAGCGGCGCAAGCGTAATGCCAGCGAACGTGGGCGTCCTCGGCGCTCGGATACAATGACGCCGTGTCCGCCCCCGAGTTCGTGGCCGTCGGCCACGTGACGCTCGATCGCTTCGGCGATGCCCTGCGCCCGGGCGGCGCGGCGCTCTATGCTGCGATCACCGCCGCCCGTCTCGGACTCAGCGCCGGTATCCTCACGAGCCACGGTGAGGACTTTCCGCTCGAGCTGATACCGCCGCGTATCGAAGTCGTCTCGGTTCCAGCGCCGTCGACGACGGTGTTCGAGCACCAGCACACGTGCGGTGACCGCACGCTGCGCGTGACCAGCGCGGCCGGTCCGCTCACCGAGGCGGACGTGCCCGACGACTGGCGCGATGCCGCGCTCGTGCTGCTCGCTCCGGTGATGAACGAAGTCGCCCCGCGCCTGGCCGCCGCATTCTCGGACGCGTCCGTGGCCGCGGAGGCGCAGGGCTGGCTGCGCGGGCTCGGGAAGGATGGCGCCGTCCGTACCGTGCGCTGGGACGCGGCGGCCGAGGCGCTGCGCTCCTTCCAGGCGATCTTCCTCAGCGCCGCCGACGTCCGCGGTCAAGAATCGGCGATGAGCGAGTGGGTGCAGCGCGTGCCGATCGGCGTCGTCACGGCCGGGCGTCGCGGCGCGCTTCTGTACGTCAACGGCGACCGCTACGAGGTGCGGCCGCGACGAGCGGCGGAGGTCGATCCCACGGGCGCCGGCGACGTCTTCGCGGCGACGTTCCTCGCGCGATATCGCCGTGACGGCGATCCGTGGGAGGCGGCGGAGGCCGCGACGTGCGCGGCCTCGCTGTCCGTCGAGGGCGTCGGATGGTCGGCGGTGCCCGACGCGGCAAACCTCGACGCCGTGCTGACGGAATATCGCCGAGCCGCCTGAGCCTTCGGAAGGTGCTACCCTGACCGACGCGATGGAGACGGTCCCTACCATCGTCCTGCCCGGGATGCTGGCTGCGCGGCTCGTCCGCATCGATGTGAACGTCCGCCTGAGCCGTTCGCTGGTCGGCGCCGCCGAGGACATGGTGCGGCTCGCGCGTCGGGTCCGCCGGCCGAGGCTCGCCGGCGGCTCGGATGGTGCCGAGACGGGCGCACCGCACGTCGGTGACACCCGCGCGATCCGAACGTGGACGAAGGTCAAGAGCGGTGCGCTGCCGACCGACGGTGTCCGGCGGCGCTGGGTCGGGCCGGGACGCGGGGAGCTGTGCGACGGCTGTGGTGATCCCATCGCGTCGAACGAGACGGGATTCGAGATCGATTTCCGCAATGCACTGCTCCTGCGGTTCCACGTCGAGTGCTTCAAGACGTGGGAGAGCTTCGATGGCCAGCGGCGCTGACAGTCATGCCTGATTCGCACGGGGCGGCGCCGCAGTTCGACGTGGTCGCCATCGGCGCATCCGCCGGCGGCGTGGAAGCGCTTTACACCATCGCTGCCGCGCTGCCCGGTGACTTTCTGGCGCCGGTGCTGGTCGTTCAACACATGGACCCGCGTCACAAGAGCCTGCTCGCGGGTCTGCTGGGACGGCGCTGCCGACTGCGCGTCAAGCAGGCGACGAATGACGAGGCGGTCAGCGGTGGCACGATCTATATCGCCCCGCCCGACATGCACCTGATCGTGAGGTCCGGGCGGCTCGTTCTCACCGAGACCGCGCACGTCCATTTCAGTCGACCGTCCATCGACATACTCTTTCAGTCGGTCGCCGACGCCTACGGCGATCGCGCGATCGCCGTGATTCTGTCCGGCTCCGGCATGGACGGCGCCGACGGCATCCGGGCCATCAAGGCCAAGGGCGGCACGACGCTCGTGCAGGATCCCGCCTCCGCGGCCCACAACGGCATGCCGCAGGCGGCCCGCGCCACGAAGTGCGTGGATTTCACGCTGGCGCTCGAGGAGATCGGGCCCGCGCTCGCCAGCCTCGTGGCACCCGCGACGGAGATGACGCATGAGTGACGGTGACGACGGCGCCACCGAACAGGTCACCCAGGAGGCCGCGGGCGACTTTCGCGGGCTCCTCGAGAAGCTGAACGCGCGACACAACTTCGACTTCCGCGAATACAAGGAAGGCTCGCTCGCGCGACGCATCCGCGCGCGCATGGGCCAGCTCCATCTCGATTCGTTCGCGGCATACTCACAGTTCCTCGACGCCACCCCCCACGAGCACGTCGCGCTCTTCAACACGATCCTCATCAACGTCACCAGCTTTTTCCGGGAACCCCTGGGGTGGAAGACTTTGACCGAGGAAGTGCTTCCGAGGCTGGTGGAGAACGCCCGCGAGTCGCGCACGCTCCGGATCTGGAGCGCGGGTTGCTCGTCAGGCGAGGAGCCCTATTCGATCGCGATGCTGCTCGCCGAGTATCTCGGCGACGCGGCGAACGACTACACGGTCAAGATCTACGGCACCGACGTCGACGAGGAAGCGCTGACGGCCGCCCGCCATGGGCTCTATCGAATGGAGCAGCTGAAAGACATCCCCGATCGGCTGGTGGACCGTTACTTCACGCGCGACGGGCAGCTCTATCGCTTTCGCCGGGACCTCCGGCGCTGGTGCATCTTCGGCAGCCACAACCTCACGCAGGCGCCACCGCTGTCGCACATCGATCTGCTCGTCTGTCGCAACGTGCTGATCTATTTCACGAGCGAATTGCAAGAGCGCCTCCTCACGCGCTTCCACTATTCGATCCGTGAGGATGGCTTCCTCTTTCTCGGCCGCTCGGAATCGCTCCTCGCACGCTCGCGGCTGTTTTCCCCGGTGCACCTCAAGTGGCGCATCTTCCAGCGGCTGCCCTCCGCCGCCCGGCAGGCGGGCGCCGTCCTCCCGGAGACTCCGCCGCCGTCGCAGCCGACCACCTTGGCGCGGGACGACTCGACTGTCCCCGCCACGCGCATGCAGCGCGCGGTGGAGGCGCTGCCGGCCGGCGTGCTCGTCATCGACATGAGCGACACGATCCTCAGCTGGAACCCCGCCGCCGAAGCGCTGTTCGATATCCCGGTGGCCAGCGCACTGGCGCGCAAGTTCCGCGATCTGGACATCAGCTATCGTATCGAAGGCCTGCGCGCGCGGATCGAAGACGTGAAAACCCGGCATTCTCCCAACCGCATGGAGGACGTGACCTTCATGCGGCGCAACGGCGGCGACCTCGTGCATGCCGACATCACGATCGCACCGCTGCTCGAGGGACATCGGCTCATCGGCGTCGTCGTGTACGCGGTGGAGGCGACCGAGCACGCCCGGCTCAAGGAGCAGATGGCGCGCATCGCGGAGCAGCACGCGACCGCCATCGAGGAGCTGCAGTCCACGAACGAAGAGCTCGAGACGACGAACGAGGAGCTGCAATCCACCAACGAGGAGCTGGAGACGACCAACGAGGAGCTGCAGTCGACAAACGAGGAGCTCGAGACGACCGTCGAGGAGCTCCAGGCGGCGAACTCCGAGCTCGGCGCGTTGAACGCGGAGCTCGAAGGACGGTCGGCGGAGCTCAAGCGCGTCGACGCCTATCATCTGAGCTTGCTCAACAGCATGGAGCCGAGCATTTTCGTGACCGACCGCTCCCTCGTCGTGACGAGCTGGAACCAAGCCTCCGAGCGGATGTGGGGGCTGCGCGCCGAGCAGGCGGTCGGCCGTGATCTCGCGGCGCTCTCCCTCGGCGACATGGTGCGGGTGCTGCGACCGGCGCTGGACATGGCGCTCAAGAACGAGACGACGGTCGACGTGCCCGACGTGCCATATGTGCTGCCCGGCGGCGAGGTCCGCCGCGCGCTGGTGAGGATCGCGCCCTTGCGGGACGCCGCCGGCGGAGTCACCGGCGTGATCGGAACCGCGCTGCCCGGGGACTCGACCGCGCGCCGTCGTTGATCAGGACGCCGCGAGAACCTCGGTGAGCGTGTCGGGATCGACGGGTTTCACCAGGTGGTCGTCGAACCCGGCGTCGGACGCGAGGCGACGCGCCTCGGCATCGCTGTATCCCGTGACGGCGATGAGGCGAATGCTGGTGCCCAGGTGTCGTCGGATGCGCCGCGCCAGCTCGTAACCATCCACCTCCGGCAGCCCGATGTCGACCAGCGCGACGTCGGGCGGCCACTCGACGGCCAGCCGCAACGCGTTCGCCGCGTCCCCCGCGTCGTACACCTGGTGTCCCTCGAGCTCGAGAATCGTCCGGAGCAGCTCGCGCGCGTCGCGGTTGTCGTCGACCACCAGGATGCGGCGCTGTTTCAGCGGCCTCAGCGCCGCCGGCTCGGCGCGCACCGCGACGGCGGCGTTGGTTCTCGGCAGCCGCGCCTCGAACACGCTGCCGTGACCGCGGCCGCCACTGCGGGCGACGATCGTGCCGCCGTGGAGCTGGACGAGCTGCCGCACGACGGCGAGACCGATGCCGAGACCCCCGGCGGCGCGTGAGCGTGTCGCATCACCCTGCATGAACAGATCGAAGACGCGCTCGAGCAGCGCCGGCTCCATGCCGATCCCCGTGTCGCTCACGGTGAGCGTCGCCGTGTCCGCGGTCGCCGCCAGCGTGATGCTGATGTCGCCGCCTGGCGGCGTATATTTCACCGCGTTCGCCAGCAGGTTCGACACGATCTGCTCGAGGCGCACCGGATCTCCCAGCACATGCACCGGGTGATCGGGCAGCTCCGCGCGCAGGGCATGCGCGCGAGACCTCACGGCGAAGTCGGCGGTGCCGATCGCGTCTCGCAGCACGGTGATGAGATCCGTCGGCTCGACGCGGAGGGTGATTTTGCCGAGCACGACGCGTGACACATCGAGGAGGTCCTCGACGAGGCGCGCCTGACTCTTTGCCTGTCGCTCGGCGATCCGGATCGCCTGCTCGGCCACCCGGTCGCCGACGGCGACGCGGCGTCGCCGCAGCAGGTACAACGCATTCGTGATCGCGGCGAGCGGATTACGCAGCTCATGGGCGAGCATGGCAAGGAAGCGGCTACGCTCGTCGTCCACACGCTGCGCCCGTTGCACTTCTTCGCGGCGTTCCGCGAGCTCGTCGTTCGCGGCTTGAAGCTCTGCGTTCGCCGTGTCGAGTTGTTCGGCGAGCACGCTTGTCGCCTCGACATCATCAAGCGCGGCAATGAGATGTCCGGCGACCGAGCCGTCCTCGCGACGCAGGGGCCGAACTTCGATATGCGCGGGTCGGCTGTCGGTACGCGTGCTTCGCGTGGGAATACTGAGGGTGTGAGGCCGCCCGTCATGCCTCGCCGCGTCAAGGATCAGCGCCAGGCGATCACGCAGGACCTCGGATCCGACGTCTTTGAAGTTCTTGCCAATGGGTGTGGTGCCTGTGGCAACGAACGCGGCGATACCGGCGCTATTGGCGGCGACGACGATCTCATCCTGATCGAGAAGCAGGAGCGGCGCTCGGAGCGCCTCGAGAAGGATTCGTGCATCGAGCGGGCTGGCCATAGGTACCTCGGCGGAATGGGGCACCAGTGTCTGCCTGGCGGCTGCGATCGTCAAGCACGCGCGCACGCAGCTTGCACGTCTTTGCAAGCATGTACGCGATACCTCCGAGACTCGACCATGCCCCCGAGCTGGCCGGCATCTCGTGTCCCGACTGCTGCGGCAGCCTGTCCGTCGAACCCGAAGGCAAGCGCGCGGACCTCGTCTTCGAATGCCGCGTCGGCCACACGTATTCGGTCGATGAGCTCCTCGTGGCAAAGGAGGAGCGCCTCCATGGCCGGCTCTGGACCGCGTACACCGCGCTGGTGGAGTTGACCGCGCTGCTGAACGATCTCGCCGCGCGCGAGGCGAGCGAGGACAGGGGCCGGCGATACGGTGAGCGGCGCGAGGTCGCGCGAGCACAGGCGACACGCCTCCGCCGGCTCATCGAGGACAACGCGCCTCTGACGTTGCCGGGGGAAGGGGAGCCGTCGTGATCAATCCGCATCGCATCAAGCGGGACGTGATCGCGATCGGTGCCTCCGCCGGGGGGGTGCAGCCGCTCAAGGACCTGCTCGAGATGCTGCCGCCCGATCTGCCGGCGATGGTCGCGATCGTGCTGCACCGGAGCCCGTATCACGAGACCCAACTGCCGTTGGTCCTCGGGCGGCACGCGCTCCTCTCCGTCCTGGAGCCCGCGGATCGCGATCCGCTGCTGCCCGGCGCCGTCTACGTGGCGCCGCGCGATCAGCACATGATCTTCGAGGACGGCATCGTCCGGCTGAGCCGCGGCGCGCGCGAGCACCATACTCGGCCCGCCATCGACCCGCTCTTCCGCTCCGCCGCCGAGCGCTATGGCCCGCGGGTCGTCGGCGTCGTGTTGTCGGGCATGGGGTCGGATGGCGTGTCGGGCTTGATCGCCATCAAGAAGGGCGGCGGCGTCTCGCTCGTGCAGCACCCGGGCGAGGCGATGTTCGGCACGATGCCGTGCACGGCGATCGCCGAGGACGACGTGGACGCGATGCTCACCGTGGAGGAGCTCGCAAGCACGCTCACGGCCCTCGCGCGCGGCGAGACCGTCGAGGCGCGACGACCGACCGTCCTGCCTTGACTTCGTTCCGAGCCGGAGTCTAGGCTCGGCCGATGGCCCGCGCGATCCGCATCACCGCCGGACAGGTCTCCGCCGTCGCCGACCTCAACGACTCCAGCACGGCCGACGCCATCTGGAACGCGCTACCGCTCGAAGCGAAGGCCGAGACGTGGGGTGACGAGATCTACTTCGGCATTCCCGTGCGCGCCGAGCCGGATCGCGCCAAAGAAGTCGTGGCGCTCGGTGATCTCGGCTACTGGCCGCCGGGTCACGCGTTCTGCATCTTCTTCGGGCCGACGCCGGCGAGCCGCGGCGACGAGATCCGCCCGGCCAGCCCGGTGAACGTGGTGGGACGTGTAGGCGGCGACCCCACGGTGTTCAAAAAGATCCGGGCGGGCACGCGCGTGACCATCGAAAGGGGAGCGACATGAAAATCTTTCTCGACACCGCGAACATCAACGAGATCAAGGAAGGCGTCGCGCTCGGCGTCGTGGACGGGGTGACGACGAATCCGTCGCTGGCCGCCAAGGAGAAGCGGCCGTTTCGACCGCTCGTCGAGGAGATCTGTGCCGTCGTCCCGGGCGATGTCAGCCTCGAGGTGGTCGCCACCGACTTCGAGGGCATGGTCAAGGAAGGCGAGGAGCTCGCGCAGATCGCACCGAACGTCGTGGTGAAGTGCCCGCTCACGCCCGACGGCCTCAAAGCCGTCAAGCGCCTGACGAGCAAAGGCATCCGCGTGAACCAGACGCTCTGCTTTTCCGCAGCCCAGGCGCTGCTCTCGGCGAAGGCCGGCGCCTACTACATCAGCCCGTTCCTTGGACGACTGGACGACATCGGCCACGTCGGCATGGATCTCGTCCGCGACATCTGCGAGATCTACCGGGCGCAGGGCTTCAAAACCCAGGTGCTCGCCGCGTCAATCCGCAGCCCCCTGCACGTGATCGACGCCGCGAAGGCGGGAGCTCACGTGGCGACGATGCCGTTCAGCGTGCTGCAACAGCTGATGAAGCATCCGCTGACGGACGCCGGCCTGAAGAAATTCCTCGAGGACTGGCAGAAGGCCGGCGGCAAGATCTAACTCGGAGGGGGGGCTTCGCCGGTTTTTAAGCGAGGGGGCTAACGCCCCCTCGGACCTCCCCGGCCGACCGTCGTCGCACGCCTGACGGCGCGCTCCTCCGTGCCTCCCCCCAAAACCAGGAATTGCGCCGGCAAAGCCGGCGCTCGAAAGCGGCATCGGCGTTTGCGGTCCGGTTACAGGCAGGCGAACATGAGCGCTCTATGGCGTCTGTGACGGTCGACGCGCGCCTGGGTCGCCGCTTAGTCCTCGACGAGGTCTTCGATCTCTCGCTCTATCGCGCGCTGCACGCCATCGCGCCGCCCCAGTTGCGCCGCGTGCTCGAGGCGCTGATCCCGGTGGAGACGCGCCACGTCGCGTTCTGGCAGAAGTTCTTCGGTCTCGAGCACGTCACGCGACTCGATGTCTGGCGCCGGCTTCGCCTGCGGCTCATCGTCGCCGTCTGCCGGCTCTTCGGCGCGTCGGCGATTCACATCGTGCTGGAGGCGATCGAGGTCCACGGCGTCAAGAAGTACCTCGACGTGTGGAACCGCTATGGCGACGGCCCTCTCGGCGCCGCCGTGCGCGAGGTGCTCGAGGACGAGTTCAAGCACGAGGACGCGGTGGTCACCGGCGAGGCCGAGCGCCGCATCAACCCCGAAAAGGTCCGCAACCTCTTTCTCGGCCTCAACGACGGCCTGGTCGAGATTCTCGGTGCCGTCAGCGGTTTCTTCGCGGCGTTCAGCAGCACGGTCGCCGTCGCCACCGCCGCGTTCACGGTCGGCGTGGCCGGGGCGCTGTCGATGGCCGCCGGCGCCTACATCGCGGCGGGGTCGGAGAGCGAGCTGCGCGAGACCGAGGAGGCGCGGCGGCGTTTTCTCGGCGAGGCGGTGACGAGCGAGGCTCCTGAGCGTCCGCTCGCGGCCGCCGCCGTCGTGGGCGTCGGTTACTTCATCGGCGCCGTCGTGCCCGTGCTGCCGGTGCTGTTCGGCGCCCACACGGTGTGGCCGACGGTCATCACCGGTGGCACGATGATCGTCGTCGTCTCCGCGATCGTCGCCTTCATCTCTGGCATGAACGTGCGCCGCCGCATTGGCCTCAACGTCGCCATCACCGGGCTTGCCGTCATCGTGACTTACGCCATCGGCCTGCTGACGAAGCGGCTGCTCGGCGTCGAGATCTGAGCGTCGGGCTCGCCGCCACGGCTCATGCGAGCCCAGGTCGGGCTTGCTACACTGTGACGGGCACTGCGATGACGCGTGCTCGATCACCCTCAGCCAGACGCGAGAGACGAGACAACAAGTGCCCGCAGTGCAGCCGTCCGATTCGGTCGACGAAAATATACACTGCGCGTCAGTGACGAGGTGTTACGCGCCTTGCGGCAGTTGAGGAGCCGCTCGCGAAAACTGATCGATGAGCCGCGCGGCGGGGTTTGCACGCAACTGGGAGCGAGGCTGGGCTCATGAACGTCAGGCAGACGGTCGAGCGGGCACGCATGCTTCGTGAGCAGGCGCGCCTCGCGCGCGCGAACGCGGAGCAGGCGGCCGCGGTGGCCCAACAGATGTGGGCGCGCGCTCACGACGCGCTCGCCGCCAGGCGGGTCGCCCGTCGCGGAGCTCGCACAACGACGCAAGCATTGGCGCGTCCGCCGTGGGACGACGAACGAATGGCCTAGACGCGAGGGCGGACGTCCGTCGCGAAGCGCTCGATGACCGCCGTCATCGAGCCCAGATCACGCGCGGCGGGCTCGAGGATGACGTGGTCCACGCCGAGGTCGCGTAGCGCCTTGACCTCGGTCTGAAGCTCCGCGCTCGGCTTCTTGGCCGAGAGCCCCAGACGCGCGCTGATCGTCAGGCTCTTGAAGTCGCGTCCGGCCTTGCTGCACGCCGCGCGCAGCCGCTCGAGTCCTTCCTTCAAGGCGACGGCCGTGGGGAACGCCGCGTGCCAGCCGTCGCCGAGCTCGGCGACGCGGCGCAGCGCGCGTGGCGTGTGGCCGCCGATCCAGATCGGGATGCTGCCGCGAGCGGGTGCCGGGCGGCAGGCGAGTGCGTCAAAGGGGAAGAACTCGCCGGCATGCGCAGCCCGCTCGTCGCGCCAGCAGGCGCGCATCACGCGGATGGCCTCGTCACTCCACGCACCGCGACGGTCGTACGGCGCGCCGAGCGCCTCGATCTCCTCGCGCATCCAGCCCACGCCGGCGCCGAGGATGACGCGGCCCGGCGCCAGGTGATCGAGCGTCGCGAGCATCTTGGCGGCGAGCAGCGGATGGCGGTGCGGCAGCACGAGCACCGTCGTGCCGAGCGCCGCGCGCTCAGTCACGCCGGCCACGAGGGCCAGCGCCGTCAACGGCTCGAGGAAGTCGGTGGCCGGCGGCAGCGGAAAGTCGCCGGTCGCATTGTAGGGATAGCGCGAAGCGATGCGCCACGGCAGCACGACATGGTCGCTGGCCCACAGCGAGTCGTAGCCGAGCGCCTCTGCGCGGCGCGCGAACCCCACAAGTGTCTCCCGCGTCGCCGCGGGACCGTAGACCGGAAGATGGCAGCCGAACTTCATACGGAGCCGGGCCGCTTCTCTCTCAGGCCACCCACGTCGACTCCGTGCACGCGCTCCTATACAGAGATCAGGCGATCGGCCAGATCGCCAGCCTGGATCATCTCCACCAGCCGCGAGCGCTGGATCTTGCCGCTCGACGTCTTGGGGATCGTGGAGGCTTGCACGAGCAGCACCCGCGCCGGGCGGTGCCCCTGGCCGCGGTGCACGCGCTGCACGATCTCGCGCCCCAGCGCCTGCGCCGCCGCCGCGTCGAGACCGGCGTCGCGCACCTCGGCGACGACGTAGAGTCGCTGCGTGCCGGTCCGCTCGCTGTCGATGCCGACGGCGGCGGAGTAGCGGACACCCGCCACGTGGTCGACGATCTCCTCGACGTCCGCGGGCGCGATGTTCTTCCCGCCGAGCATGATGATGTCCTTCAGCCGGCCGGTGACGTAGAGATAGCCTTCGCGGTCGACGAAGCCGAGATCCCCGGTGCGGAGCCACCCGTCGTCGGTGAGGACTTTGGCCGTGGCGTCGGGATTGTTGTAGTAGCCCTGCATCACGCCGGGGCTCTTCACGCAGATCTCGCCTTCGGTCCCGGTCGGCAGATCGACGAGGTCCACCGGTCCGCCCTCGGCCATCGGCGCCGAGATGCGCAGCTCGACGCCGCGACACGGCTGCCCCACCGACAGCCAGCGTCCGGACGCGTCGTAACGCAGCGGCACGCCGCGGGGCATGATCGCGACCGCGAGTGTCGCTTCGGCGAGGCCATAGCACGGCGCGATGATGTTCTTGATGCCGAAGTGCGCCTCGAACGCCTCGATCGTCGACGTGCGGACGGGCTCGGCACCGGAGAGCGCCGCCTTCAGCGACGACAGATCGAGATCCGACGTGTCGCGCACGTTGCGCACGCAGTTGCGATAGCCGAAGTCGGGCGAGACCGTGAACGTCGCGCGCACCTTCGTGATGGTCTCGAGCCATGGCCGCGGGTTTCGCAGATCCGGCGGCAGCAGCCACAGCGGCGTCGCCGTCAGCGGCGGCGTGAACGCGCAGCCGATGAGCCCCATGTCGTGATACAGCGGCAGCCACGACACGACGCGGTCATCGCCGCTGAGCCCTGCCGCCTCGCCCATGAACTTGGTCGTCTCGACGACATTGGTGTGCGACAGCACCACCCCGCGCGGCTGGCCGGTCGATCCGGACGTGTACTGCAGGAAGCACACATCCTCGGGGCGCGCGGGATGATCGGGCGGTACCGGCGCGTCCGAATCGAGCTCGTTCGGCTCCAGCACGATGCGGACGTTGGGCGCGAGCGCGACGCTGGCGTCGACGCCGGCGCGGAACCATCCGATCGTCGCCACGGCCGTCGCCTCGGAATCCCGGAAGATGTTTGCGGTCGCGTCGGTGCCGAGCGTCGGGTAGAGCGGCACCGGCACCGCGCCGATCCGCAGCGCCCCGAAGAAGGTATAGAAGAACTCCGCGCACGTCGGATAGATCAGGCACACCTTGTCGCCGGCGCGCACGCCGGCGGCGGCGAGCCCGGCCGCGTAGCGCGCGCTCTGCGCCCAGAGCCGCGCGTACGTCACCGTCTCGTCGAACAGCGTGAAGTACTGGGCGTCGGGCGTCAGGGTTATGCGCCGCCGCATCAGATCGACGAGCGTAGTTGCTCCCTTCGGGTCGAGACTCATTCCTGACTCCTCTCGAGCATGGCAGCCGTCTCGTAGTCGCGACCGTCACGCAGGTACACCAGCTTCACGGTGTCGCCCGGTGCCCGCGCGCGGATCGCCTGACGCAGCGCTTCGAAGCCGTCGACGGCGACGTCGTCCACACGCACGAGCACGTCGCCGTCACGCAGCCCCGCGCGGTCGGCCGCGCTGCCGGGCATCACGTGTGCGAGCCGCGCGCCGTCGCCCCCCTGCGCGTCGCCGCCGACGCCGAGAAACGCGCCAGTCCACCGATCGCCACCGCGTCGGCTGCGCGCCGGTGCCGTGACTTTCGCGTACACGGGCCGCGCGCCGTCGTCGAGTGTGGCGACCACCGCCGCGCCGATCGCCGCCACGCGCGCCATGCCGTCGACGTTGAGCCGATCCGCGGTGTCACTGGGCCGGTGATAGTCCTCGTGGGTGCCCGTGTGGAAGAACAGCACCGGGGTGCCCGCGGCGTAGAACCGCGTGTGATCCGACGCGGAGTACGGCGTGCCGCGCAGATCCGGCTTCACGCCCGCCGCACGCGCCGCGTCCTCGGTGGCCGCACGCAGCCGATCGCCCGTGTCCACGCCGCCGACGGTCAGCTTCTCGTCGCGCATGCGTCCAACCATGTCGAAGTTCAGCATCGCCACCGTCTGCGCCAGCGGGACCGCCGCATGACGCACGTAGTGCCCCGAGCCGATCAGGCCGAGCTCCTCGGCGCCGAACAGCGCGAAGACGAGCGTCCGCCGTGCGCCGCCGGCGGCGGCGAACGCGCGCGCGAGACCCACCACGACCGCGGTGCCTGAGGCGTTGTCGTCGGCGCCGTGATAGACGGCGCCGCCCGACGAGCCGAGATGGTCCCAGTGCGCGCCGAGCACGATCGCCTCGCTCGCGACGCTGGGATCCGTGCCGGGCAGGACGCCGACGACGTTGGCGGCGCGGATATCGGCCGGGACGAGCTCGACGACGAGCCGCACCGCCGTTCTCGCCGATGCCGCGCGCAGCGCGTCCGCCGCGTCGCGCGTGATCGAGCCGGAAACGATGCTCACGGGCGCCGCCGTCGCGTCGAGCGACGGCAGCGTGTCGGTGATGAGCAACACGGCCGCGGCCTGGCGATGACGCGCGAGGATCAGGCTCTCGAGGCGCGAGCCACGCGGCGGCGCGACGACGATCTTGTCGCGAAGCTCGCCGCTCCAGCTCTCGTCGACGAACGCCAGATCACCGGCGACCTCGCCCTGACGCGAGCCGCCGTGCGGTGTCCACTCCTCGCCGGCCTTGAGTTGGCGACCCGCGACGTCGAGCGTGTTGCTCGCTCCGAGACGACGTCCGGGCGCAAGAGTGAACGATTGTAAGAAGGTGCCGGTGTCACCGCCGGAGCGGAGGCCTGCAGTTGCGAACCAGTCGGCGATGCGTTGCGTCGCGCGATCGCCGCCCGGGGTGCCGGCGCGCCGGCCGTCCATGTCGGGAATCGTGAGCGTTTCTACAATCGCCCGCAGCTCAGACGCGGTCGGCGGGACGACGGCTGGGCGACCGAACGCCGTAGCCGACGTCAGCAGCAGCAGACAGGCGAAGAGCAGCGTCGCCGGGCGCCTGATCATTCGCCGTATCTTACCGCGCTGATACGCGTCCGCCCGTTGAAGACGTGCGCTGCGTCACGAGACCTTGACGACGCGACCCCCCGCAATCCGGCGCAGCTCGTCCGGCGTCAGCCGAACCACCGTGTTGGGATGTCCGCCCGCCGCCCAGATCGCGTCCCAGGCGAGCAGATCTTCGTCGATCAGCGTTGTCAGCGGCGCGGGATGCGCCAGCGGGGCGACGCCGCCGATCGCGAAGCCGGTGTGCGTGCGGACGAAATCCGCGTCGGCGCGGCCGATTGGCTCGCCGACGAGCACGCCGACCTTCGTCTCGTCCACGCGATTGGCGCCGCTGGTGATGACGAGGAGGGGGCGCCCGCTCTCGCGCAGCCGAAACACGAGGGACTTCGCGATCTGCGCGACCTCGCAGCCGACGGCGGCCGCGGCATCGGCCGACGTTCGCGCCGCATGGTCGAGCACGACGATGGTCGTCGTCACGCCCGCCGCGACGAGGGCGTCGGCGACGCGGCGCGCGGCGGCCGGAAGCTCAGCCACGCGCCGTCACCACCTGCCGGCACGCGCGCATCTGGGCGAGGTGCTCGAGGTCGTGATCCGCGGCGTGGGTCGCGTACTGTCCGAGCGTGAGCGGTCCGAAGTGACCCGACAAACCCGGCCGGTCGACGGCGCCCGCCGGCAAGCTGGCGAGATACGCCAGCGTCGCCGTGCGCGCGCGCCGGAACTCCGCGAGGTCGTCTTCGAAGCGGCCCTCGCGCCGGTCGCGCTCGCGCGCCCACGCGACGGGATCGAACGCGATGAAGCGCGGACGATCCTCGGTCGCCATGAGACGAAAGCGCGGCAGGAACAGCCGGCTCTCCAGCTCCATCAAGTGGGCGAGGACCTCCTTCATCGACCACTCGCCGGGTTCGGGCCGCTCGCGCAGCGTGCGGGCGTCGAGCGCGGCGGCAAGCGAGGCGACGCGGTCGGGCGTCGCGGCGAGCGCGTCGCGCAGCTCGGACAGAGACAACGCGAGGCGTGCCTCGCAGCGCCGCGGCGTCAGGCCGAGCGTCGCGCGCACGTCCTGGATCTGTCGCAGGTGCTCGGTATCGTGCGTGTCCATGGTGGCGGCGTACGCCTCCACGGTGAGCACGCCGCGGCTGGGACTGACACCCTCACCCCGCCAGCCGGCGTCGTCGAGACCGCCGAGCAGCGCAACCGCCTGCCGTCGCGCGTCGCCGAACGCGGCCACGAGCGTGGCAAGATCGGCGGCGTCGCCCTCGGTGCGCTGGCGCTTGTCGAACACCGGCCGCGACTCCGCCAGCATGCGCCGCAGTCGCGGCAGAAACGTGTCGCGGTCGCCTTCGACGAGATGTCGAACGACTTCGCCGATCGACCACTCTCCGGGCTTCGGCACCTTCCACGCGAGGTCGCCGACCGCGTCGCGGGTCATCTCGGTGAGCAGAGCTGGCGTCGCGCGCAGCCGCTCGAGACTCAGCTGCCGTTCGGTCATAGCAGCGCCCGCACCGCGCTCAGCACCTCGCTCGGATCAGGCCGGACCTGGACGTTGTCGCTGATCCAGAGTCCGCGCACGACCCCGTCGCGGTCGAGCACCACGGTCGTCGGCATCGGCACGTCCTCGCCGTGCTGGCCGCCCCGCGCGTGCAGGAGCCCCCAGCTGCGTGTCAGCGTCAGATCGCGATCGGCGACGAAGCGATACCCGAGGCGCAGCCGCTGCGCCATCTCCTGGCTGCGCTCGTTGGGATCGGGTGACACGGCGATGATCTCGACCCCGGCCTTCTCGGCCTCCGACAGCGCGGCTCCAAGCCCTTGGAGCTCACCGACGCAGAACGGTCACCAGTACCCGCGATAGAACACGAGCACGACGGGCTTGACGCCCCGATACGTGGCGAGCGACACGGGCCGGCCGCTCGCATCGGGCAGCGTGAAATCGGCGGGACGCTCTCCGATGTGCAGCGTGGTGGCGGCGGTCGGCACGCGGGCCAGCACGAAGTTGAACGCGGCGCCGCCGAGCAGCAGCACCACCGAGAGCGCCAGCACCGTCCACGCGTACCAGCGGCGCCCCAGCGCGACGGCGAGCCCGGCGAGCGTGGTCGCGATGGCGAAGGCCGCCAGGTAGCCCTCGGGGTTGTTGCGGATAGCGGCCACGTGGACGAACTGCGAGTAGATGACGAGCGCCGCGGCGGAGATGAGCACGCTCAGCGCGAGCAGCCACCGGCTCATCGCGGGATGACGATGCGATCGAAGGCCTCGGCGTATGCGTAGCCGTGCGGCTTGCCGAGCTCGGCGCCGCGCTCGCGCACACGCTGCTCGACCGCCGCGAAGTCCTTGAACTGGCTCGCGTGACACGCCAGCGCCTTGATCTTGAGATCCATCACGTCGGAGATGTCCACGACGACGTGCGGATTCTGCCACTGCATGACGTAGACCTCGTGCACCTTGTGCGGCTCGAACTCCGGCATGAGCTCCGGGAAGGCGAGGTGATCGCGCGAGAGCGGATAGATGCAGTCGAGGACGACGCCGCCGACGGTGCGGTGGTCGCGGTGCGAGGCGCCGAGATTGTACGTGCGCTGCGGGTTCTGACAGACGACGAGGTCCGGGCGATAGCGCCGGATCTCCCGCGCGACGTCGCGCCGGAGCGCGCGTGTGTCCTCGACCTCGCCGTCGGGATAGCCGAGAAAAATCACCGGCTCGACGCCGAGCGTGCGCGAGGCGTTGCGCTGCTCCTCGGCGCGGATCGCCGCGAGCCGCTCGGAGGTCATGCTGCGGTCGCTCGAGCCCTTGTCACCGTTGGTCACGACGACCAGGGCGACGTCTTTGCCCTCCTTGACCATCTTGGCCGCGGTGCCCCCTGCGCCGAACTCGCAGTCGTCGGGGTGGGCCGTGATCATCAGTACGCGCCTGATCGGATCGCTCATCTGCGAAACGCCCCCGTTGAACGTGTGATTCTTGCGATGCCGTCGCCCAGCATACCGATTCACCGGCACCGTCGTGCGATAATCGCGCCGCCGATGTCAGCCGACCGCGGAGGGCGGATCGCGGTGGTCGTACTCGTCGTGCTTCTCGCGGTGACGCCGGTGGCGACGGTACTGCCTGGCTCACCGGGGAGCGTGCGCGTCGCCGGCGTCACGCTGCTCTGGTGGTACGCGGCGCTGATCGGTCCGCTGATCGCCGCCCTCACTGCGCTGCTCGCGCGCGCCGCGCGATGACGGGCGTGCGTGCGATCGCCGCGTGGCCCGGTCCCGCGCTCGTCGCGGGCGCGGCGGCGGCCGTCGCCGCCGGGATGCCCGCCGCGCCGGCGCTGGTCCTCGGCGCTGCGGTGGCTCCGCTGCTCGCGCTGGCCCAGCCCGCGCGCGCGACGCTGCCGCGTCATCCTGTGACGCTGGCCATCTTCGCCGTCGCCGCCGCGCTGCTGCTCTGCGCTCACCTCGCGGCGCTCGCCGATGCTGCCGTGCTGCTCGGCGCTCGCCGATGGCCGGCGATCGTGCTCGCGGCCGCGCTGGCGCTCGGCGTGACGACGGCGCGCGGCGCCGCGTTCTGGCGTAGCGTCGCGCTCGCCATCGGAGCCGCCGCGCTGCTCGTCGTGCTGATCGTCGCCGGCCTCGCGAGCGGGCTCACGCCCTGGGCCGCGTGGGCCGACGCCGCGGCGCGCCCGGGCATCGTCTTCAGCCCGCGGAGCGCGTGGGTGACGGGCGGCGAGCGCTTTCTGCGGCCCACGACGCTGGCATTCACGGAGGCGCATCGCATCGTCGCCGTCACGCCAGGCACGTTTCGCGCGGTCGAGATGGACGGTGCTCAGCGCGTGGTGCGCGACTGGCGTCTGAACGCCGGCGACGTGCTCAGCCTGCGGCCGGGCGACACGCTGACGGTCGAGGCGGGCAGCCGCTTGCGCTTCGAGCCGGGCAAGCGCGTGCCGGGCGCGCCGCCGTCGGGCTCGGCCTGGGTCGACGCCGCGCCGCGCGGCTCGCTGCTGCGCACGCTGGCGCTGCTCGCCACGCTTGCGCTCGGCGCCTATGCGCTGATTCCGCCGCCCGGACGCCACGCCGCCGCGGCATTCGGCATCACGTTGGCGCTCGGTGTCGGAGCCGTCGCGTGGGGCGTGTACGCCACGCTCGTCGCGCCCGAGGCCGGTCTGGCGGGCTCGCCGGTGGAGGCGCTGCTTGCGCTCCCGCGCGCGGTGCCAGCCACGGCGCTCGGGCTCGGCGCCGGCGCGCTGACGGCGCTGGTCGTGCTCGGCCTGCTGGCGCTGTTCGTCGCGGCCGCCGACGCATTGCGCACTCGCGTCGCCGACGTCGGCGGCCCCCGCGCGCAGGTGGTGTGGGCCCTCGCCGTCATCGCCGCGGCGGTCGCCGCAAGCGTGTGGGTCGTCGACCCATGGACTCCGCTCGCCGCCGGGCTCGGTGTCGCCGGTGCCGGGCTCGCGGCCCCGCGCCTGGCGGCCGGCGCCGGAGCCGGGCGTCGGCTGGGCGCGCCGGTGGAGGTCGTCGGCGCGCTGCTCGGCGCCGGTGTATTCGTCGCGTTGAGTCTGCTCGAGCCTTCGCGCGGCGTCGAGGCGCTCGGCGCCTGGCCGGTCCTCGTCGCCGCCCCGATCGCCTTCGGCGTGGTGAGCGCGTTGCGATCAACGCACTGATGCCACGCCCGCGCCGGCACGTCGAAGCGTGGGCCGCGGCCCTCGCCCTCGCCGTGGTCGCCGTGCTGGCCCTGATCGTCTTCGTCGACCCGTCCCTTGCCGATCGGCTCAGTGTCGAAGACGGCGTGATCGAGTGGCTCCAGGTGGTCTGCTATTCCGCCGCCGCGCTGTTGTTCGGCCGCCATCTCGTGCGCGCGGCCGCCCAGCGCCACGTCTCTGTTCTTGATCTATTGACGATCGCCGCGCTCGTCGGTCTCATCATCGGTGAGGTCGATCTCGACCGGCGGCTCTTCGGCACCAAGGTCATCGCCACGAAGTTCTTCGTCCGCTCCACCGTGGCGCTGCCGTGGCGGGTGCTCGCCGTGCTGGTCGTCGTCGGCGTGCCGCTGGCGATCGGCGTGTACGCGCTGGCGCGGTTTCGCGCACTGTGGCGGGAAGGCTGGGCGGCGCTGGACCAGCCCTGGGGCCGCGTGCTCGCGGCGAGCGCGGCGCTGCTGCTCGTCACCGAGCTTCTGGAGAAGCACTTGCGCATCGTCCCGGGCGTTCCGCGCTTTTTCATCGAGGAATCGCTCGAGCTCCTGGCCGCGCTCGGCATCTTCGTAGCCGCCGTCGCCCGTCGCTGACCCGGCGGCGCCGCGTGTAATTCCTGCTCAACGCGCGTCACCGTTGGCACGAGCGCGGAACAGCCTCATAATGGACGCTCGATGGCCAGCGATCGGATCATCGTCCGTGGGGCCCGCGAGCACAACCTCAAGAACATCGACGTCGAGCTCCCCCGCGATCAGCTCGTCGTGCTCACCGGGCTCTCGGGCTCGGGCAAGTCCTCGCTCGCGTTCGACACGATCTACGCCGAGGGGCAGCGCCGCTACGTCGAGTCGCTCTCCGCCTACGCTCGCCAGTTCCTCGAGCAAATGGAGAAGCCCGAGGTCGACTCGATCGAAGGCCTCTCGCCGGCGATCTCCATCGAGCAGAAGACCACCAGCAAGAACCCCCGCTCCACCGTCGGCACCGTCACCGAGATCTACGACTACCTGCGCGTGCTGTTCGCGCGGGTCGGCGTCCCGCACTGCCCGGAGTGCGGCAAGGTCATCTCCGCGCAGACGGTGCAGCAGATGGTCGATCGCGTGCTTCTGCAGCCGGCCGGAACGCGGCTGCTCGTGCTGGCGCCCGTCGTGCGCGGCCGCAAGGGCGAGTACAAGAAGCTCTTCTTCGATCTCCAGCGGCAGGGCTTCTCACGGGTGCGGGTCAACGGCGCCGTGCGCGAGCTGGGCGAGGAGATCGACCTCGACAAGAAGCGCAAGCACACGATCGAGGTCGTGGTGGACCGTCTCGTCGTCAAGGAGGGCCTCGGCGCGCGGTTGGCCGACTCGCTCGAGACGGCGCTCCGCCTGGCCGACGGCGTCGTGCAGATCGAGACGCCGGGAGACGGCGACGGTCGTAGCAGCGCCGCGCAAATGGGGGGGTCTGGGGGGAGCGGTACGGGCCCCCCAGTCAAAAGAGAGCCCATGCTCTTCTCGGAGCGGCTCGCCTGCGCCGACTGCGGCATCTCGTTCCCCGAAGTCTCGCCGCGCATGTTCTCGTTCAATAACCCCTACGGCGCCTGCCCGGAGTGCGGCGGCATCGGCACGCGGTTCGAGATCGACCCCGAGCGCGTCGTGCCCAACGCCAATCGCTCGCTCAAGGCCGGCGCGCTCGCGCCGTGGGCGGGACGCGAGAACTCCTACTTCAAGCAGACGCTGGCCGCGCTGTCGAAGCAGTACAAGTTCTCCCTCGACGAAGCGTGGGGAAAGCTCAAGCGGGCCGTGCGCGACGTCGTGCTGCACGGCGACCGCGAGGGCGGCTTCGAGGGCGTGGTGAAGCTGCTGGAGCGGCGCTATCGCGAGACCGAATCCGAGGAGGCGCGGCGCGAGATCGAGGCGTTCATGGCCGAGCGGCCGTGCCCCGTGTGCCGCGGCTCACGACTGCGCCGCGAGTCGCTGGGCCTGAAGATCGCCAACAAGTCGATCGCCGACGTCGTCCGCTTGACCATCAAGGACGCGGCGACGTTCTTCAACACGCTGACGCTTGGCGAGCGCGAGGCGGCCATCGCGCGGCGCGTGCTGAAAGAGATCCGCGAGCGCCTGGGATTTCTCGCCAACGTCGGCCTCGAGTATCTGACGCTGGACCGTCCGGCGGGCACGCTGTCCGGCGGCGAGGGGCAGCGCATCCGGCTGGCGACCCAGATCGGCTCGAGCCTGGTGGGCGTCCTCTATATATTGGACGAGCCCTCCATCGGCCTGCACCAGCGTGACAACCGCCGCCTGCTCGACACGCTCAAGCGCCTGCGCGACCTCGGCAATACGGTGCTGGTCGTCGAGCATGATGAAGAAACGATCCGCTCGGCAGACTATGTCGTTGATCTTGGTCCTGGCGCTGGAGAACTTGGCGGCCACGTGGTGGCGATCGGAACGCCCGACGAGATCATTGCCAATCCCCGCTCGCTGACCGGGCAGTTCCTCTCCGGAGCGCGCGCGATCCACGTGCCGGCGACGCGCCGCAAGGGCACGGGTCATTCGCTGATCATCCACGAGCCGCGCGAGCACAACCTCAAGGGCCAGCCGGTGGCGATTCCGCTGGGGACGTTCACGTGCGTGACCGGCGTGTCGGGCTCGGGCAAGTCGACGCTCGTCAACGACATCCTCTATCGCGCGCTGGCGCAGATGCTCCACCGCGCGCAGGATCGACCGGGCGCGCACACGCGGATCGAGGGCGCACAGCACATCGACAAGGTCGTCGACATCGACCAGTCGCCGATCGGCCGCACGCCGCGCAGCAACCCGGCCACCTACACGGGCGTCTTCACCTTCATCCGCGCGCTGTTCGCACGGACGCAGGAGGCGCGCATGCGCGGCTACCAGCCCGGGCGCTTCTCGTTCAACGTCAAGGGCGGCCGCTGCGAGGCCTGTCAGGGCGACGGGCTCGTGAAGATCGAGATGCACTTCCTGCCCGACGTCTACGTCACCTGCGACGTGTGCAAGGGCAAGCGCTACAACCGCGAAACGCTCGACGTGCATTACAAGGGCAAGAACATCGCCGAGGTTCTCGACATGACGGTGCACCAGGCGCTCGAGTTCTTCGAGGCCGTGCCCGTCATCAAGCAGAAGCTGCAGACGCTGCACGACGTCGGCCTGGACTACATCCGGCTGGGCCAGTCGGCGACGACGCTGTCGGGCGGTGAGGCGCAGCGCGTGAAGCTCGCCACCGAGCTCTCGCGGCGCGCGACTGGACGCACGCTCTACATCCTGGACGAGCCGACGACGGGCCTGCACTTCGCCGACATCGAGAAATTGCTCGAGGTGCTCAACCGGCTCGTCGAGCAGGGCAACACGGTCGTGATCATCGAGCACAACCTCGACGTCATCAAAACCGCCGACTGGGTGATCGACCTCGGCCCCGAGGGCGGCGACGACGGCGGCCGCGTGGTCGCCACCGGCACGCCCGAGGCGCTCGTGCGGCAAGCCGACAAGTCGTACACGGGACAGTTCCTGCGCGCGGCCGTGAGCGGCCCGCACGCGGGGTAGGGGGCTGATGCGTCGAACGAAGATCGTGTGCACGATCGGGCCAGCCTCCTGCTCGGTCGAGCAGCTCGACCGTCTTGCGGCCGCCGGGATGGACGTCGCGCGGCTCAACTTCTCGCACGGGACCCACGCCGAGCACGCGGAGGTCATCCGACGGCTACGTGACGCCGAGGTGCGCTGGAATCGGCCGGTCGCGATCCTCCAAGATCTCCAGGGCCCGAAGATCAGGCTCGGCACGTTCGGCGAGGGTGGCGGCCGTCGCGTCGATCTCGAGGCGGGGCGGCCGTTCACGCTCTGCCGGCGACCGTGTGTCGGCACAGGCGAGCGCGTGTTCGTCTCGCCGCCGGAGTACCTCGGCCGCGTCAAGCCCGGCGACGAGATCTGGATGGACGACGGCATGATCCAGCTCCGCGTCGAGGACACGACGCCCGACGAGGTGCGCTGCAAGGTCGTCGCCGGCGGCCGCATCAGCGATCACAAGGGCATCTCGCTGCCGCACGTCGATCTGCCCGCCTCGTGTCTGACCGAGAAGGACATCGACGACCTGAAATTCGGCATCGAGCAGGGCGTGGACTTCGTGGCCGTCTCGTTCGTGCGCACCGTCGAGGACATCCGCGAGGTGCGCCGCTTCCTCGAGAGGCAGGGCGCCGACATCCCGCTCGTGGCCAAGCTGGAGCGCCACGAGGTGCTCGACAACCTGCCGTCCGTCGTCGGCGCCGTCGACGCCGTGATGGTCGCGCGCGGCGACCTGGGCGTGGACGTCCCGCTGGAGGACGTGCCGCACATCCAGAAAGAGATCATCCGGCAGGCGCACGCGGCCAAGGTCCCGGTGATCGTCGCCACGCAGATGCTCGAGTCGATGGTCACCCACATGCGGCCGACGCGCGCCGAAGTCGCCGACGTCACGGCGGCGATCTTCGACGGCGCCGACGCGATCATGCTGTCGGCCGAGACCGCGTCTGGCCGCTATCCCGCGGAGGCGGTGGAGGTGATGGCGCGCATTGCCGAGCGCGCCGAGCAGGCGACGCTCGAGCTCGAGCCCGCGCGGCGCCGTCGCGACGGTCGCCGCGCGCCGGTCGGATTCCCCGAGGCCGTATCGGACGCCGCGGCCAGCGCCGCCCGCGCGCTGGACGCGCGCGCCATCGTCGCGTTCACCCAGTCTGGCTTCTCGGCGCGGCTGATCTCCCAGGAGCGCCCGGCCACGCCCATCATCGCGTTCACGCCGTTCACCTCGGTGCAGCGGCGTCTGGCGCTCACGTGGGGGGTGACCTCGCGGCTCATCCGCAAGGTGGAGACCACGGACGAGATGGTCGAGGAGATCGAGGCCACGCTGCTCGGCGACGGCACCGTGCGCGCCGACGACGTGCTCGTCATCATCTCCGGCTCGCCGATGTGGGTGACGGGGACGACCAACCTCATGAAGATCCACCGCGTCGGGGAACGCCGCTGAGTCGAGCCCGCCGGCTTGTCCTCCTCGTCGTCGCCGTGGCTGGGGTGGCGGCGATCTGGGGTAGCGGCGGGGCGATGCTGTTGCGCGAGATCGACGCCCGCCACGCCGCGCGCGTCGAGCTCGCTGCCGATCGCGTCGCGGCCGCGCTGCACGAGCAGCAGACCGCGCTGCTGCGCGAGGCCACGCTGCTCGCGAACGACCCCGCGCTCGTCGACGGCGTGCGCAAGGCCGACTGGGCGACGCTCGCGCGCGGCACCGCTCGCCTGCGCGGACTGACGCTCGACCGCGTCGCCGATCTGGTCGTCGTGCAAGACGCGGGCGGCGCACCGCTGCTGCAGGTGCCCGCGGCGCCGCGGCTGGCGCTGCCGGCACTCGCGGCGCCCGGCAAGGTCCGCGCGACGTTGGCCTGGCTCGAGGGCCGCGCATACTTGCTCGCCGTGGCCGCGGTGGGCGGCGAGCCGGGCGGCGGCGTCGTGATCGTCGGCCGTCATGCCGACCGGCTCGACGCCGATGCGCGCGACGGCACCGGCCTCCTCGTCGTCAGCGGCGATGCGTTGCGCTTTTCGACGCTGTCGGCCGCGGCCGCCGATGGGTGGACCGCCGCGACGGCGGCCGGCGTGCGGGTGCTCGGTGGCGAGCCATGGCGGCTGAAGAGCCTCGGGCGGCTCGGCGCCGACACGGCGTGGGCGGCCGTCCGATTCGCCGATGCGGCGGCCGAGCGCCGGGCCGTCGCGCGGACCCTCGTGGCGACCGGCGTGATTGCGGCGCTGACCGCGGCGGCTCTCGTGGCATTGCTCACGCGTGAGCGCGGGCGCTCTGCGCAATCGCCGGCGGCGCCGGGCAGCCGCGATCTGCAGGCCCTCTATGCGACGGCCGTGGCGATCGGCAGCGGGACCGAGCTCGAGACCACCGCGACCCAGACGCTGGAGGCGATCTGCACGCGCGCGCGAGTGGACCTGGGCATGGTGTATCGCGTCGATGCCGAAAGCGGCCGTCTGGCGCTCGTCGCCCATTTCGGTATCCCGCCGCGCTACATGGAGTTCTCCCGGACGCGCGATCTGGCGCACACGCGGCTCGGCGAAGTGGCGCGCACCGGCGAGCACAGCGTCGTCGAGCTCGATCCTGAACGCATCACGGATCCCACGCTCAAGGAGGCGGTGGCGAGCGAGGGCTATCGCACGCAGCTCGCGCTGCCGATTCCGGTCCACGGCGCGACGTGGGGCGTGGTGGCCCTCGTCTCCCGCCAGCGGCGGCGTTTCGAAGCCGACGAGCTCACGCTGTTGCAGGCCGCCGCGCACCAGCTCGGGCTCGCCGTCGGTCGCGCCGCCCTGCTCGGCGACCTGAAGGCCAAGTCACGCCGGTTGGAGATCCTCACGCGCGTCGCCGCGCGCCTGGCCGCGACGCTGCCGCCCGCCGAGCTTCTCCAGCGCGTCACCGAGGCGGCGCGCGAGATGTTCGACGCGACCGTCGCGCGACTGTGGCTGATCGACGCCGACGGCGTCACCCTCTCCGTCCGCGCCACCGCCGGCCGGGCGCTGGCCGGCGGCGCCGAGCGCATGCGCGTCGGCGAGGGACTCGTCGGCTGTGTGGTGGCGACGCGCGCGCCGCTCGCCATTGCCGACGTGGGCAGCGACCCACGCACCCTCAATAGCGAGGCGGCGCGCGCCCATGGCCTGGCGGCGTTCGCCGGCGTGCCGCTGCTCATCGGCGATCGCGTCCTCGGCGCGCTCGCCATCGGCCTCACGGACCGACACGAGTACTCGCCCGAGGAGCTCGACGTCCTCGTCTCGCTCGGCAACCAGGCGGCCATCGCGCTCGACAACGCCGCGCTGCTGGAGAGCGAGCGCCGCCGCCGCGAGCACGTGGCCGCGCTGCTCGACATCAACACGAAGATCGGCACGATGCTCTCGACCGAGGTGCTCCTGGCGTCGGTGGCCGAGGAGGCGGCGCGGCTGCTCGACGTCGACAATGCGGGCTTCCGGCTGCGCGAGGGCGATGCGCTCGTGGTCGCCGGCCTGGCCGGCACGGCGCGCGAGACGATGAAGCGCGAGCGCATCCGGCTGGACGAGAGCCTGAGCGGCGCGGTCTTCACCTCCGGCCGGACGCTCGTGCTCGACGACATCGCATCGTTTCCCGGCATGATCCCCGAGCACCTGCGGGCCGACCGTGCCTTCGGCTACACGACGTTCCTCGGCGTGCCGCTCACGCTGGGCGGCGCGACGATCGGTGTCCTGACCTTCCGCGCGCGCCGACGCTTCACGGCGCGCGATCAGGAGCTCGCCGAGGCGTTCGCCGGGCAAGCGGCCATCGCGCTGGAGCACGCGCGCCTGGTGCGGGAGGCCTCGGAGCAGGCCGATCGCCTGCGCGCGCTCGCCGAGCTCTCGCGCGTCTTCGCCGGCACGCTCGACCCCGACATCGTGAGCGAGCGCATCGCGGATTGCGTGCGGCGGCTGTTCTCCTCGGTCTCCGCCTCGCTGTTCCGCGTGGAGGCGAGCGGCGAGCTCGTGCCGGTTGCCACGTCGACCGGTCGGACGGGCCGCGTGCCGCCCGCACCGGTGCTCCCGCGCGGTGTCGGCATCTCGGGGCTGGCCGCGGAGACGCGCCAGGTCGTCACGTCGGCCGACGTCTTCGAGGACCCGCGGATCGTGAAGACGGACGCGGTGCGTGAGTGGGTCGAGGCGGTCGGTCACTACTCGGCCATCGCCGTGCCGCTGATCGTGAACGACGTGGTGGTCGGCGTGCTGACGGTCAGCGGCGAGCGCGGACGCGTCTTTGGCGACGACGACGAACGCCTGGCCCAGACGTTCGGCGATCAGGCCGCGCTCGCGCTCGCCAACGCGCGTCTCTTCGCGGAGTCGGCGCAGCGGCGGGCGGAGGCCGAGGAGCTCGCGCGGCTCGCCCGCACGCTCACCGAGTCGCTGGACGTTTCGGACGTGGTGGAGCGGACGGTGGAGAGTGTGCTGCCGCTGTTCCGCGCGCGCTCCTCGCTACTGCGCCTGCTGCAGCCGGACGGCTCGCTGGCCGCCGTCGCGCTCGGGGGCCGCGCGCGCGAGCACTTCGCCGCCGGACACGTGCTGGCGCCCGGCGTGGGCGTCCTCGGCCGTGCCGTCGCCCAGGGCTGCGCGGTGGCGACGCCGGACGCGCTCGCGGATGACGCGACGAACTTGTCGGACGATCTGGAGGCGAACCTGCGCGCGTCCGGCGACGTCGCCGTGCTCGCGGTGCCGATGCGCGCGAAGGGCACGATCCTCGGCGCCCTCGGGATCATCGACGAGCGGGGGCGCGTCTACACCGACGGCGAGGCGGCACTGCTGCAAGCCTTCGCCGACCAGGCCACGCTCGCGCTCGAGAACGCGCGGCTGTTCTCGCTCGAGCGCACGCGGCGCGAGCACATCGCGGTGCTGGCCGACATCGAGCGAGAGCTCGCCGCGGTGCTCGACGCTGACCGTCTGCCCGAGCTCGTCGTCGCGCGCGCGACCGCGCTGTTCAAGGCGAACGGCGCCCTGTGGATCGTCGAAGAGGACGAGACCCTCGTCGCGCGGGCGTGGACGGGCCAGGACCTGGCCGGCGAGCGGCTCGCGCACGGGGAGGGTCTCTCGGGCCGGGCCATCGCCGAGCGCCGCGGGCTGCTGACCAACGACTATGCGCGCTCGCCCCACGCCATGCCCCGCTATCTCGCGGCCGGCGCACACCGGGTCATTGTGCAGCCGGTCATCTTGCGCGACCGCCCCCTCGGGGTGCTGACGATGAGCCGCGCCGGTGAGGACGCACCGCCGTTCGGCGTGGACGACCTGGCGCTGCTGCAGACCTTCGCCGCCCACGCGGCCACCGCCATCGAGAACGCGCGCCTCTATGCCGAGGCCACGCGCTACGCGGAGCGGCTGCGCGCGCTCGAAGAGGTGAACCGGCTCGTGTCGTCCTCGCTCGAGCCCGACGAGGTGCTCGCCAACCTCGCGCGCGCGATCGCGCAGTTCTTCGACGCGCCGTACGTGAGCGTGTGGAGTCTGGACGAGGCCACCGGTCGGCTGCGGCGGGCACTGACACACGGCAATTCGAATGTCGCGTCCGAGCTGCACCAGGAACTCGCGCCGGGCGAGGGGGCAGTCGGCTGGGTGGTCGCGCGCCGCGAGCCGATTCTGTGGACGGATGTCGCCACGGACCCGCGCATCATCGACGCCGCCGCCCTCGTGCAGGCCGGCTTCGCCTCGTTCACCGCCTATCCGATCGCCGTCGGCGAGCGCGTGCTCGGCGCGTTCGCGGTGCATCGCGCGACGTCGTGGCCCATCACGCCGGAAACGGCCTCGCTCATGGGCTCGCTGGCGGCGCAGGCGGCGGTCGCGCTGGAGAACGCGCGCCTCTACTCGGAGACGTCGCGCCGGTTGCGCGAGACGACCACGCTGCTCGCGGTGGGGCGCGTGCTCTCGCAGCCGGACGCCGGCGGCGACCTCATGCGGCGCGTCGCGGCCGAGGTGGCGCGGGCGTTCGGCGCCGACATGGTCGGCGCGTATCTGCTCGACGATCGCAAGGAGCGGCTCGTCCCCGCCGGCGGCTATCACGTCCCCAAAGATTTGCTGCCGTTCTTCCTCGAGCGTCCGATCGTGCTGGATCGGGTGCCCTGGCTGTTCGACGCGTGGCGCACGGGGCACGCCCGGTGGAGCAGCGATCCGCAGCACGACGAGGCCTTTGATCAGTCGTGGCAGCGGGCGCTGCCGCCGCACTCGGTCCTGTTCGTGCCGACGCTCGCGCACGGTGAGCCGGTCGGCGGCCTGTTCCTGATCTGGTGGCGCACCGGCCGCGTGTTCGAGCCCGCGGAGATCCGTCTCGTCGAGGGTGTGGCGGCGCAGGTCGGCCTCGCCATGGAGAACACCGAGCTCGCGCGCCAGACGCAGCTGAAGCTCGCTGAGACGCAGACGCTCTTGTCCGTGAGCCGCGCGCTGTCCTCGCCCCTCGACTTCCAGGCGCTGCTGCGGCACTTCCTCCGGGCCGTCGCCACGACGCTCGGGGCCGACTCTGTCGGCGCCTGGCTCGTCGACGAAGACGGCGAGTGGATGACGCCGGTCGCGGGCTATCACATTCCGCCGGAGCGCCTCGAGGTGTTCCGCGGCTTCCGCGTGTCGCTGCTCAAGCACGCGTTCTATGCCGAGGCGGCGCGCAGCAAGCGGCCGGTCTTCACCAGCGACGCGATGAACGACTCGCGCGTGCCGAGCTTCTTCCGCGAGCAGGGACCGCATCGCACGCAGCTGTTCGTGCCGGTGGTGGTCAAGGACCGCGTGATCGCCGCGTTCGCCGCCGTGTGGTGGCAGACCGCGCGCGAGTTTTCCGAGGACGAGCTGGCGCTGATCGCGGCCATCGCTGCGCAGGCGGGCGCCGCGCTCGAGAGCGGTCGGTTGTTCGAGGAAAATCGCCAGCGGCTCGAGGAGCTCTCCGTCCTGCATGATCTCTCGCGCGCGGTCACGGGCCAGCTCGATCGCGGCGCGATCGTGGAGGCCGTGCGGCGCCACGTCGCCCGCGTGCTGGACGCGCGCAACCTCGTCATGATCCTGCGCGACGCCGAGCGCGAGGAGCTCGAGGTCGCGCTACGCGTGCTCGACGGCGCCGACGACGCGAGCGAGCCGCGCCGGTATCCGGTCGGCAACATCGGCTTGATGTCCGTCGTGCTCGCCACCAACCGTCCCGTGCGCACCGAGGACTACGCCGCCGAGTGCGTCCGACAGGATGTCGAGCCCATCGCCGGTTCGGCCGAGCTCGGCCGGTGGCTTGGCGTCCCCATGGCCGCCGGCGAGCAGGTCCTCGGCGTCATCGCGCTGCGCGGCGGCGCGCGCCCGTTCACTGACGCCGACGAGCGGCTGCTGCTCAATATCGCGCACCTGGCGGCTCTCGCGCTGCGCAGCGTCCGCCTGTTCGACGAGCGTACGCGCGCCTACGGCGAGCTCGCCGCCGCCCAGGATCAGCTGGTGCGCACGGAGAAGCTGCGCGCGCTGGGCGAGATGGCCTCCGGCGTCGCCCACGACTTCAACAATCTCTTGGCCGCGATTCTCGGCCGCGCGCAGCTCTTGATGCGGCGCGTGGACGACCCCCAGCATTTGCACTGGCTGCGCGTGATCGAGCGCTCGGCGCTGGACGGCGCGCAGACGGTGCGCCGGCTGCAGGAGTTCACGCGGATCCGCCGCGACCAGCCGATGGTGCCGCTCGACGTGACGCAGGTGGTGCGCGACGCGCTGGACATGACGCAGTCGCGCTGGCGCGAGGAGCCGGCGAGCCGCGGCATCGTCATCGACGTCTCGACCGAGCTCGCCCCGGTGCCGCCGATCCTCGGCGATGCCGCCGAGCTGCGCGAGGCGCTGACCAACCTCATCCTCAACGCCGTCGACGCCATGCCGAGCGGCGGCACGCTCTCGCTCATGACACGGACCATCGACGAGCACGTCGAGGTCGCGGTCTCGGACACCGGCGTCGGCATCCCCGCCGCGGTGCGCGATCGCATCTTCGACCCGTTCTTCACGACCAAGGGTCCGCAGGGCACGGGCCTGGGGCTCGCGATGACCTACGGGATCGTGTCGCGACACGGCGGCTTCGTCAGTGTCGACAGCGCCGAAGGACGCGGCTCGACGTTTCGGCTGTCCTTCCCGTCGGCGGCTACCGTGGAGCCGCCGTCGGCGGCGCCGGCACGCGCGGCCGCCGGTGCCGTGCGGGCGCTGCGGTGTCTCGTCGTGGACGACGAAGAGCCGGTGCGCGCGATGCTCGCCGACGCCGTCGAGTCCGCCGGCCATCGCGCGATCGTCGTGGAGGGGGGCGCCGAGGCGATCGCGCGCTTCCGCTCCGAGCCCTTCGACGTCGTGCTGACCGACCTCGCCATGCCGCGCGTCTCGGGCTGGCAGGTGGCGCGGGCGGTGAAGCACCTGGCGCCGCAGGTGCCGGTGTTCCTGATCACCGGCTTCGGCGTCGAGCTGTCGGCCGACGAGCGCCGCGCCCACGGCGTCGACGCCGTGCTCGTGAAGCCGCTGCAGATCCAGGAGATCCACGATGTTCTGGCCGAGGCGGCCAGGAGCGCGCCGGCGGCCCGAGCGGAGGACAACCGATGGCCTTCCAGCACCTGATCCTCGAGCGCGCCGCCCACGTCGCCACCGTCACGCTGAACCGCCCCGACGCCTACAACGCGCTGAACCTCGGCTTGGGCCGCGAGCTGTTCGCGGCCTCGATCGAGCTCGACGAGGATCCCGACGTGCGCTGCGTGGTCGTCACCGGCAGCGGCAAGTCGTTCTGCGCGGGCGGTGACGTGCGCGACTTCGCCGACAACCTGCCCCGCGTCGGCGCCCTGATCAAGGAGCTGACCACGTACCTGCACGGCGCGATCTCCCGGTTCTGCCGAAGCGACAAGCCCGTCATCATGGCGGTCAACGGCATCGCCGCGGGCGGCGGGCTCAGCCTGGCGTTGTCGGGGGATCTCGTGGTGGCCACCGAGTCGGCGAAGCTGACGATGGCGTATTCGAAGATTGCCGCGTCGCCCGACGGCTCGTCGTCCTATTTCCTGCCGCGCCTCGTCGGGCTGCGGCGTGCGATGGAGCTCTACTTCACCAATCGCGTGCTCACCGCGCGCGAGGCGCTCGAGTGGGGACTGATCACGCGGGTGGTGCCGGACACCGAGTTCAAGGGCGCGGTGGAGGCGCTGGCGCGCGAGCTGGCGCAGGGGCCGTCGAAGGCCTTCGGCGCGGCGAAGCGGCTGTTCCAGCAGTCGACCTGGGAGAGCCTCGAGACGCAGATGGAGCTCGAGGCGCAGGCCATCGCGAACTGCGGACGCACGGAGGACTTCAAGGCCGGCGTGACCGCGTTCGCGAACAAGAAGACGCCGCCGCCGTTCCAGGGACGATAGACATGGGGGCCCCGAATGGCCCCCAAACCCCCAACCTTCGGAGCGCCCCGGCTAAGCCGTGGCGCTCCTCTATTTCAGCGGGTCGCGACGGCGAACAGGCGGTCGTTCGGTAGGGCGAGGCGCGCGGCGGACAGCAAACGCACGCGCGTGAACCCCGCGCGCCGCAGGCGGCGGCGCAGCTCCGTCGGCGTCCAGCACTCCATCACGAACACGTTGCGGGCGACGATCTCGCGCCGTGCGGACCGCAGGCGGATCTCCTCGCGCAGCCACAGGCGGCGGCGTGCGGGCTCGAGCCGCGTGTCCGACCGGAACGACAAACGGCCGCGCGGCGTGGCGGCCGTACGCTCTGTCATCGGCAGTGCGCGCTTGCGCACGCGCGTCCGACGCCAGTCGCGGACGTCGACCAGCAACACGCCACGGGGCGCGACCGCGCGCGCCAGCGTCTTGCACACGGCGTCGCGCGCGCGGCCGCCGAGCACATCGTTCAGGACGCCGCGGCAGAGCGCTGCGGCGAACGGTGTGGCGGGGCGATACGTGCGAAGGTCAGCGCGCACGAATTGCGGGCGGGCGCCGCGCGCCGCGCGCCGGGCGCGCGCGGCCGCGAGCAGCCGCGCTGAGCGATCGAGGCCGACGACGCGATAGCCCAGCCGCGCCAGCGCGCGGGCATAGTTGCCCGTGCCGCAGCCGGCGTCGAGTAGGCGCGTCGGCGGCCGTACGCCGTGGGCGCGCAGGAGCGCCGCGAGCCGGCGCACGCGCGGCGCGCTTTCGTCGGCGACCACGTGATCGAAGGCCCAGGCGAAGGCGTGATACAGCGGGCGGTGCGAGGCCATGGCGCGTCGGGTATAGTGACACGCGATGAAAGCGCGTCTCTACACCCGACCCGGCTGATCCTCCTGCGCCAAGACGAAGGAGCTGCTGTCGTCTTGGGGGGTCGAGTTCGACCCCGTCGACGTTCAGGCCGACACGGTTGCGCGCGACGAGATGGTGCGGCTCGGTATTCCGCGCCCGCCGGGTGTCGCGCTCGGCGAGCGGGTCGTGCACGGCTGGAACCCCGCCGGGTACGCGGCGCTGCTCGGCGTGCAGTATCGCGAGGCCGCGCGCTTCACCCCGGCAGAGCTCGCGTTGCGCCTCGACCGTGTGCTGGAATCTGCGCAGAAGCTCACGGAGCGTTTCGACACGCGCCAGATGGAGCACGTGCCGCCCGAGCGCAAGCGCACGCTGCGCGACCTGACCTACCACGTGTTTCGCCTGTCGCTGTCTTTCGTCGACGCGGTCGACCGCTCGGCGCTGCCCGAGGAGTGGTTCGAGGAGCGGGCGCCGAAGGAGCTCGTCAGCGGCGGCGACGTCGCTCGCTATGGCGCGCTGGTGCGCGCGCGACTCACCGGCTGGTTTCAGGGTGCCGGCGCCGACGAGTACACGCGGGTCGTGCAGACCTACTACGGGCCGCAGGCGGCGGACGACCTGCTCGAGCGCACGACGTGGCATGCGGGCCAGCACCTGCGCCAGCTGTACGTGCTGGCCGAGCGCCTGGGCGTGACGCCGCCAGCGCCGCTGCCGATGGACGCGCTCGCCGGCCTGCCGCTCCCCGACGCGCTCTGGTAGCGCGTTAGGAGAGCACGCTCGGGTAGCACGCTAGAGCAGCGCGGGCAGCTCGGTCAGATCCCTCATCTCGAAATCCGGCTCCGGAAGGTCCGGACGCCGCGCGCGTCCGCGTCGATTGACCCAGGCGACGCGCAGCCCCGCCGCCTTCGCGCCCATGACGTCGTCCACCTCGCTGTCGCCCACGTGCAGCACCTCGTGCGGCTCGAGCTGCAGGCGCTCGAGCGCCGCGCGGAACACGCGCGGATCAGGCTTGTACGCGCCCACGTCCTCGGACACGAGCACGAACTCGACCGGGAGCGTGAACGTCCACGCCGCGAGGTGCTCGCGATCGGCGTTGGACACGACGGCCGTGCGTGTGCCGCTGAGCGCAGCGAGGACTGTTGGGACCTCGGGATAGAGCTCCACCTTGGTCGTGACCTCGAAGAACAGCTCGACGTAGGCCGTCGGATCGGCCCCGGCGTCAAAGCGCCGCAAGGTCGCCTCGAGAATCTCGCGCTGGATCTCGCGTAGCGTGCGGAAGGGCAGGCGCTGCGTCGCCGCCCAGTAGCCGTCGATCCACACGCGCAACACGTCGTCGATCGGCGCCGACAGGCCGTGGTCGGCGATGATCCGGCCGGGAATGAGCATCAAGCCGTCGTCCCGCACGAGCGTGCCATACGCGTCGAACAGGACGGCCTTTACCGGCGTCTGCGGCGTGTGGCGAGCGGCTCTACTCAGCTGTCGTCCGTGTCCCAGGCGGCGGAGAGCCGGTGCGCCAGGCCGCGGTGGCGGCGGAAATAGAAGGCGAGCATGGCGGCCGCCGCCAGCACGTTGCCGACGAAGACTGTCCACCCCGCGAGCTCGTCCATCACCCACGACGCCGCGATGAGGATGAGGCCGAAGAAGAAGATCTCGAACGAGGTGAACAGGATCACCAGCGCGAAGATGAGCATCGGCTGGCGCTCGGCGCCGGCGATCAGGAACGCGCCGACGATCCCGAACAGCACGAACGCCACGCCGTGCACGACGGTATAGGACAGGACCGCGGCCATCGGCGTCTGCTGGCGGAGCAGCGCGGTGCCCAGCAGCGTCGGCGTCCTCAACATCTCGCCGTGAATGGCGTCGATGGCGAAGAACCACAGCGCGACCACGGCGGCGCCGATGACGCCAGCCAGCACGCCTTCGCCGAGGACGGCGCCCCAGGAGCCCACAAGGCTGCGCGACAGCGCGCGGTGCGCGCGGAAGAAGTACCAGAGCATCGCCACCGAAGCCAGAAGATTGCCGACCAGCACCGACCACCAGGTCAGCTCGCCCGCCTTCGACAGGCCGAACACCTGCACCATCGCGAAGAAGAACGCCTCGAAGCAGGCGAACAGAATGATGAAGCCGACGAAGAGGGCGGGCTCGCGGTCGCTCATGGCCATCAGGCTGGCCGCGATGACGCCGAAGGCGATGAAGGCGAGCCCGTGTAGCAGCGTGTAGCCGAGGATCGGGCCCAGTGCCGGCTCGAGGCCGATCGGCGTGTTGACGCCGTAGAAGACGAAGGCGCCGAGCAGGCCGGGCGTGAAGAAGGGACGCCCGCGCGCCAGGTCGTACACGAAGAACCATGCGGCGACGCCGACGGCCCCGATGAGGCCGGCGACGATGCCCTCGCGCAGGACCGAGCGTGGCTCGCCCGCCATCGGTCCGCGCTCAGCTCGGACGAGCCGGCGGTGCCGGGCGATCGTTCATCCAGATCTGCTCCTGATCGTCTTTTCGCGAGTCGGCACGGCACTCATAGCGGCAGGTGGAATTGTACGTCCTCAGCGGGCGTCGCGCGCGAGCCGGATCCCGTAATCCGAATAGCGCAGCGCCGGGGGCAGTGATGACCGGTGGCCGACGGCACTCCAAGGATCGGCGTGCCGCCACGCGCCCCCGCGGCTCGTGCGACGCCTGCCGGACGGCGGACCGGGTGGGTCGCTGGCCGGAGAGCGCGTGTAGTAGTCGTCGTCATACCAGTCGGCGCACCATTCGTGGCACACGCCGGAGAGGTCGAAGAGGCCAAGCGGGTTGGGCGGCGTGGTGCCCACGCGCGGCGGGCGCGTAAAGCGCTGCGCCGGCGCGTCACCAGGCCATGGCAGGCGACCGCCCTCGATCCCGCCGCGCGCGGCGCGCTCCCACTCGGCCTCGGTCGGCAGTCGCGCGCCCGCCCACGCCGCAAACGCGCACGCCTCATCCCACGACACGCCGACGACCGGCTGCTCGGGATCGTCGAAGCCCTCCTGGCGCCAGAAGGCGGGCGACGGGGCGCCGGTGGCCGCGAGATAGCGCGCGTACTGCGCGTTGGTGACCGGCGTCCGCGCGATGGCGAAGGCGGCGACCTGCACCCGGTGGACGGGGCGCTCGCACGGCGCGCCGTCGGGATCGCCCATCAGGAACGCGCCGGCGGCCACCCGCACGAAGTCCACGCGGATATAATGCGCCCCATGAACGTTGCCGAACGGATGGGACGGCTGGGAACGGAATCGGCGTTCGAGGTGCTCGCGCGCGCCAAGGCGCTCGAGCGGCAAGGCAAGCAGGTCATTCACCTCGAGATCGGCGAGCCGGACTTCGACACGCCCGAGCACATCAAGGCCGCGGCCAAACGCGCGCTCGACGGCGGCGCCACGCACTACGGGCCGTCGGCGGGGCTACCGGAGCTGCGCGAGGCCATCGCCAAGCACATCACGGAGACGCGCGGCGTGCCCGTGTCGCCGGAGCAGGTCGTGGTCACTCCGGGCGCCAAGCCGATCATGTTCTTCACGATCATGGCGCTCGTCGGGCGCGGCGACGAGGTGATCTATCCCAATCCCGGCTTTCCGATCTACGAGTCGGTCATCAATTTCGTCGGCGGCACGCCGGTGCCGATCCCGCTGCGCGAGGCGAGCGAGTTCGGCTTCGACCTCGACGTCTTCGAGAAGAGTCTTTCGCCGCGCACGAAGCTGATCATCATCAACTCGCCGGCCAATCCGACGGGGGGCGTGCTGGATCGCGCGCAGATCGACCGCATCGCAGCGCTGGCCGCGGCGCGCAACATTCCCGTGATGTCCGACGAGATCTACCGGCAGTTCCTCTACGAGGGCGAGTTCGTCTCGATCTACAACCGCCCGGGCATGGCCGAGCGCACGATCATCCTGGACGGCTTCTCGAAATCCTACGCGATGACGGGCTGGCGGCTGGGCTACGGCGTGTTTCCGCAGCCGCTCGTCGAGCACATCACGCGGCTCATGGTGAACTCCGCGTCCTGCACCGCGTCCTTCGTGCAGCTCGCCGGCGTCGCCGCGCTGCAGGGCGAGCAGGCCGGCCGCATGGTCGCCGAGTTCAAGCGGCGTCGCGACATCCTCGTCGACGGGCTCAACAAGCTGCCCGGCGTGAAGTGCCTGCGGCCGCGCGGCGCCTTCTACGTGTTCCCCAACATCACCGGCACGCGGCGGTCGTCGGCCGAGGTCGCCGAGCGGCTCTTGAACGAGGCGGGCGTGGCCGCGCTCTCCGGCGCCGCCTTCGGCGTCCACGGCGAGGGCTATCTGCGCTTCTCGTACGCCAACTCCGAGGCCAACCTCCGCACGGCGCTCGAGCGCATGCGGCCGGTCTTCGAGTCGCTCGCGCGCTGAGTCGTCCCAGCGTCGCCGCCATCGTCGCCGATGGTCTCGCCCGCGCAGACGTCCGACGTGTCTTCGTCGCGGCTGGCGCGCCGCCGGTCCTCATCGACGCAGCACGCGCGCGCGGCCTCGCGGTCGTCGAGACGGCCGGCGTCACCGCCGCGTGCGTGATGGCCGCGGTAACCGCGGAGCTGCACGATGCGCCGGGCGCGGCGCTGGTGTCGCTCGCCGGCGCGCTGGCGCCCGTCGTCGACGGCGCCGCTCACGCGACGCGCGACCGCGCGCCGGTCATCGTCGTCTCGGACGCCGGTGCCGACGCTCGGCTGCTCGAGCCGGTGACGAAGGCCAGCATGGTCGCGGATCCCGCATCGGCGGCGCACTGGATCGCCCACGCGGCGCAGGCGGCGATGGCCCATCCGCGTGGCGCCGTGCATCTGGCGATCCCTGCGGCCGTCGCCACGGCTCCGGCGCTGCCCGTCGCCACGGCGGTGCGTCGCGCGCCGCCGCCCTCGCCGGCGAGCGAGGCGCTGGACGCGCTCGCCGACGCCATCGCACGCGCGTCGCGCCCGGTGCTCGTCGCGGGCCTGGAGACTGGGCCCGACGACGCCACATGGATCCGCGCGCTCGCCGAATCGCTGCCGACGCCGGTGCTGACGACGCCGAAGGGGAAGGGCGCGCTGCCCGACCCGCACCCGCTCGCCTTCGGGCTGCTCGGCGCCGATCATCCGCTCCTGGCTCAGGCTGATCTCCTGCTCGTCGTGGGCGTCGACCCCGTCGAGGTCGCGCCGGGAGTCTGGCCCGCTGGCGTGCCGCGTGCGCGCATCGCACGCGCGCCGCACGACGATGCGCTGGTCGGTGACATCGCGCTGGTGATCGAAGAGCTGGCGCCACGGCTGCGCGGCAGGACGCGCGCGGACTGGGACGTCGCCGCCCTCGATCGCCTCAAGCGCGCGCGCGCTACGTTCGAGTCTGGATTCGGGCGACGCCGTGTCGTCGAGATCGCGCGCGAGATGACCTCTGCGGGAACGCTGCTTGCGCTCGACGTGCCGCTGGCCTCCGCCTGGGCGTCGGTGGCTCCGCGCGAGTGCCTCGTGCCGAACGGCGTCGCAACATTGGGCTTCGCGCTGCCGGCCGCGCTCGCGGCCGCGCTCGCGCGCGAAGACGCGCGTGTCATCGCGATCGGCGCCGCGGCAGGCTTCGCGGCCATGGCCGGCGAATGGGCGCTCGCCGCGCGGCTGGGCGTGCCGATCGTCGCCGTCGCGCTGAATCAGGCCGGTGCCGCCGACGTGGCGGGCGCCGCGCTCGGCGCCGGCATCGATGTCGCGCCGGCGATGGACGCCGGCTCGTTCCGCGTGTCGTTCGAGCGGGCGTGGCGCGCCTCGGCGCCAATGCTGGTCGACGTCCACGTGAGCCGGTAGGATGGGCTCGATGAGACGCGCGATGCTCGCTATCGCGATCGTCCTCAGCGTCGTCGCGCATGTGCTCGCCGCCGAGCATCCGCTGCTCGTGAGCCCGGCGTGGCTCGCGGAGCGGCTGGGCCGTGCCGACGTCCGAATCGTGGATCTTGCGGACGCCGAGGACTATGCGCGCGGTCACATTCCCGGCGCCGTGCATCTCGATCTCGCCGACACACGGCCGCAGGTGAGTGAGGGCGTATTCCGTGTGCCGACCGCGGAGGAAGGGCGGCGGCTGTTCGCGCAGCTTGCAATCACGCCGGACACGACGGTCGTGCTCTACGACGACGAGGGCGGCTTGCACGCCGCCTGGCTGTTCCTGGTGCTCGACGTGCTCGGCCACCCCCGCGTCTCGGTGCTCGATGGCGGCAGTCAGCGCTGGCGTGCCGGCGGCGGCGCGTGGACGGAGGACGTGCCGTCTGCTCCTGCACCGCGCCGTGTCCCGTCACCACGTGTCAACGCCGATCGCGTGGCGGGCGCGGCTTTCGTGCGCGAGCGGCTCGGTGAGAGCGACGTGGCGCTCGTGGATGCGCGCTCGCCTGCGGAGTTCAACGGCCGCGAGGTCCGCGCACGCCGCGGTGGTCACATTCCCGGCGCGGTGAATCTCGAGTGGAAGCAGCACCTCCGGGCCGATGGAACGTTTAAGCCGGTCGGCGAGCTGCGCCGGATGTACGAGGCCGAGGGCATTACGCCGGACAAGACCGTGGTGACGTACTGCCAGACCCATCACCGCGCGGCGCACAGCTATTTCGTGCTGCGGCTGCTGGGCTCTCCGCGGGTGGTCGCGTACACCGGCTCATGGGCCGAGTGGGGCGATCGCGCCGATCTGCCGGTTCAGCCCTGACCAGCGTGCTCGGACAGATCCTCGTCGGAATCGCTTGGCTCGCCTTCGGAGTCGTGCTGTTCCTGTTGCGCGAGCAGTTCTATGAGGGCGTTCTCAGTAGCCAGCGGTGGGGTAACCGACTGCTGGGCGAACCCGATGGCAGCGAACGATTCTATCGACAGGTTGCGATGATCGTCGTCGCGATCGTGAGCCTCGCGGCGTGTCTGGCCGGCGTTCAGGCGCTCTACGAAGCGCTCACCGGCCGTGACTTCCCGCTGGACTACTCGCGCGTGAGACAACTGTGGCCGTTTTGAGGCGGCGTTACTCCCACTCCCGGTAGCTGAGCGGCGACAGCTCGTCGGCGCCGCGGCCGGCCCAGTCGAACTGCTTCATGCGCGGCCACATGCGATCGCCGCCGGCCTGCAGGTCCGCGAGGATCTTCGCCTCGTCGGCGGCGAGCACGCGCCCGCGATCGACCACGAGCCGGCCGCCGACGTAGACGCGATCGACGTCCTCCGCCGTCGCGTTGTAGACGATGTTCTTGATCGGATCGCGCAGCGGCGTCATGTTCCACGACGTCGCCTTCCAGAGCACGAGGTCGGCGGTCGCTCCGACGGCGATGCGGCCGAGATCTTCGCGGCCCAGCGCCCGCGCACCGCCGAGCGTCGCGGCGTCGAACACGTCGGCGGCGCTGGTGGCCCCCGTGTTGCGCTCGATCGTCTTGCTGCCGACGGCGGCCCAGCGCATCGCCTCGATGACCGACTGCGGATTGGTGTCGGTGCCGAGCGCGACGTTGACGCCCGCGCTGCGATAGAGCGCGAACGACTCCAGGAGAATGCCGCGGCGCATGAAGACCCACGGCGCGTGGGCGACGGAGCAGCCGGACTCCGCCATGATCGCGACGTCGCCGGCCGGGTAGTTCGTCCACGAGGAGCCACCGACGATGATGGCGTGGCCGAGCACCGTGTTCTCGCCGAGCACGCGGAGTGATTCGAGCCACGCGACCGGCGTCTTGCCGTGACGCTGCAGCATCTCGTTGAACTCGACGACGGACTGCGACGTGTGCACGGTGTACGGGCGCCGCGCCTCATCGGCCACGCGCTTGGCGTCGACGAGCAGCTCGGCCGTGCACGTGTCCACCTGCAGGGGCGCCAGCGCGCAGCGCACCAGACCGCCATGGGCGCCGTCGTGCTTGTCCATGAACGCGACCGCGCGCTTGAGGCCCTGGCGGCCCGCGTCTTCGTTCCACTCCCAGACGACCCGCTTGCCGTCGCGCGTGAGCCACTGCCCGGAGCGGAAGCCGAGGCCCATGTAGACGCGCAGCCCGTAGTGCCCGGCCCGCTCGACGACGTAGTCGCCGAGCCCGCCGATCTCGAGCGCGGTCGTGACGCCGCCGCGGAGCAGCTCGGCCATCGAGAAATCGACGCACGCGCGGCTCGCCTGCTCGTCCTGGGCGCCGCCCCGCACGGGGAGCATCTCGAAGAGTCCCGAGTACCAGAACTGCGGACTGCCGCGATCCTCGATGAAGGAGCGATCGAGCGGCGAGCCCGCCATGTGGATGTGCGTGGTGATCAGCCCCGGCGTCAGCACACGGTCGCGCGCGTCGAGCGTCTCGTCGACGGTCCCCTCGACGCCGCGGCCGACGTGGACGATCCGCTCGCCCTCCACGACCACGACGCCGTCGCGCAGCAGGCGATGACTGCGACCGTCGAACGCGACGATCCAGCCGGCGTGGATCGCGGTGCGGCGCGCCATCACTTCGCCACGATGGCCGGATCGACGCGCATCACCACGTAGCCGCCGACCGCGCCCGCGCCGAAGCCCGGCGCGAAGATTCGCATCGGACGGTCGATGCGATGATCCTGCACCGCGTCCCAGATCGCGAGCGGGATCGACGCCGAGGACGTGTTGCCGACACGCTCGATGTTGAAGTAGAGATTCGCCGGATCGATCCCGGCCGCCTTGGCGTAGTGCACGACCATCGTCTTGTTGGCCTGGTGCGGAACGACAAGGTCGATGGACTCGAGCAGTGTGCGCCCACCGCCGTCCGGCGCGGGCAGGGCGGCGAGCTCACGGATCATCTGCGTGAGGTAGCGCTTCACGAGCGCTTTCACCTCGGGCCCGAACACGGTGATGTTGTTGTCGAAGTCCGGGTTGGGCCAGACGATCGAGTCCACCTCGCTCATCGGGCCGCTGGCGTACGTTTGGAAGTACTCGACGTCGGGCGGCTCGCCGTTGGGCGCGGGGCCGACCACGACCGCGGCCGCGCCGTCGCCGAAGATCATCCGCGAGGTGCGGACGGTGCCGATCTTGTCGGAGAACTTCTCGCCGCAGACGACGAGCACCGGACGCTCGACCTCTTGCAGCAGGCGCACCGCTTCGGAGAGCCCGTAGGGCAGCCCGGCGCAGGCGGCGACGATGTCGCACGAGGCGTGCGTCTGGAACATGCCGAGGCGCCCGGACAGCCACGTCGCGAGCGAGGGCATCATCTTCGCGCTCGTGCACGAGCAGAAGAGCACGGCGCCGATCTCCTCCGGCTTGCGTCCGGCTTTGTCGAGCGCGCCCTGCGCGGCGAGTAGCGCGATGTGATCGAGGTCGAGATCGGTGTACAGCCGCTGACGGATGCCCGTCTTCTCCTCGATCTCGTCGGCGGTCATCGGCGACCACGAGTAGGCGGCATTGCGGATCAGGTCGTCGTTGGTGCAGGGGCGCTCGCCCTGGTACACGGCCAGCGACTCCAGGCGCGGCATCACGCGGAACTGCTTGCGCACGTCGACCGGCGGGTAGGGCGCGGTCGGCTGACGCGACGTCAGCGCCGGCGGCTTCGGTGGTCGGCTGCGCTGACCGCGGCGAACGCGCCGGATGAAGTCGCGCACCTCGTCGCTGCGCGGATGGTACACGACCACAAAGTCGTCATCGGCGAGCTTGCCCACCTCGATCACGCGCATGCGGTCGCGGTTCCAGCGGAACTGGTTGTGCAGCACCATCATCTGGCGCAGCAGCGCTTCGAGCTCGGGGACGGCGTGGGTGCACTCGATGATGTCGTCGTGGCCGTAGCCGGGGAAATCTGGATTGTGGACGCTCAGGTGGTAGGTCAGGTTGCGCGGATTCGACACGATCTCCGCGACCGTCGGCTTGATCGGCTCGAGCTCGGCGCCCGCCCCCGCCTTGTGGCGGAAGACGTCGATGAGCACGCGGAAGATCTTGTCCTCGGTGCCCTCGTCCCACGTGGGCGTGAGCGCGCGATAGCCGCGCTCGATGGCCGCCGTCAGCTCGCCGCCCTGCCACGGCTTGAAGATCGGCAGGAACACGTCGTCGCGCATGCGCGGCACGTCGCGCCAGCGCGTCGGCCGCTTCTCGTACATCGTGAGCGCGTAGCGGTTCACCCAGAAGAGATCCAGCGCGAGGTCCCGCAGCAGGTCGTAGCGACCGCGATACGCGCCGGACTCCAGGCGCGTCACGATGTCTTGCTCGGTCGCCGCCTTCTCCTCGAAGTCGCGCCGGATCACCGCCGCGAACTGCTCGAGCGTCTCGAAGACCGAGAAGTCGAGATTCGGGAAGAAGTTGGACGGAAAGACCATTCGGCCGTAGCGATTGATGACGAAAGGCTTCATCGCGGTGCTCCTCGGGACGACGTATGACGGCGACTATATAATGAGGCATGCCCATTCTCCAGCCCCGCGACGAGGACGCTGTTCGCAAAGAATTCCAGCGCATCGCCGGACCGGTGAAGCTCGTGGTGTTCTCGCAGGAGCTGGTGGCCGCCGATCTCTGCCGCCAGAACGAGCAGCTCATGCGTGAGGTCGCGGCGCTGTCGGATCGCATCAGCATCGAGACGCTCAATCCCGCCGTGGATCGCGAGCGTGCGGCGGCGTACGGCATCGACCAGGTGCCGGCCACCGTCGTCGAGGGCGCGCGCGATTACGGCGTGCGCTTCCTCGGCATTCCTGCCGGCTATGAATTCAGCAACCTGATCGACTCCATCGTCGCGGTCTCGAGCGGCGAAGCCGCGCTGCGGGACGACACCAAGGCCTCGCTGGCCGCGCTGACGGGCGACGTCCAGATCAAGGTCTTCTCCACACCCACCTGACCCTACTGTCCCCGGGCCGTGCGCCTGGCACAGCACATGGCGATCGCGTCGGACCGCGTGACCGCCACCGCGATCGAGGCCACCGAGTTTCCCGACCTCTCGCGCGCGTATCGCGTGAGCGCGGTGCCGAAGGTCGTCATCAACGATCGCGTGGAGTTCGAGGGCGCGCTGCCCGAGCCGCAGTTCCTCGAGGCGGTGCTGCGCGCGGCCGCCGATCCCGGCAGCACGAGCTGAGCGGCTCTTCGCCTACGGCACGCTGATGCGCGGCTACGCGCTCCACGGCGTGCTGGCACGCGGCGCGACGTTTCTCGGCGAGGGCAGCGTGCCCGGCCGGCTGCTCGACCTTGGCCGCTATCCCGCGCTCGTCCCGGGCGCCGGCCGCGTGAAGGGCGAGCTCTACCGCTTGGACGCGCGCGAACTTCTCCCGGTGCTCGACCGCGAGGAGGGGTACAATTTCCGCCGGTCGATGACGACCGTCACGCTCGCGCGCGGTAGGCGCCTGCGGGCGTGGGTGTACCGTTACCGCGGCGCACGCGAGCGCGCGGTGCCGATCCCGCACGGCGATTACCGGAGGATTCGATGGCGCTGACTGCCGCCGAGATCATCAAGGCCGACCAGGAACACCTGATCCACCCGCTGCACCACCCGATCGACCACGCGGAGCCGATGATCTACGTCCGCGGCAAGGGCGCGACGATCGAGACGCTCGGAGGCGAGCGTTACATCGACGGGCTGGCTGGACTATGGAACGTCAACGTCGGTCACGGGCGCGCCGAGCTGGCCGAGGCCGCCGCCGGTCAGATGAAGGAGCTCGCCTACTTCTCGGCGTATACCGGCTCGTCGAACCTGCCGGCGGTGCAGCTGGCCGAGAAGCTGATCGGGCTCGCGTACGACAACATGCAGGGCGTCTTCTTCACGTGCGGCGGCGCCGAGTCCAACGAGTCGGCGTTCAAGACCGCGCGCTTCTACTGGAAAGCCAAGGGCAAGCCCGACAAGTTCAAGGTCATCGCGCGGCAGAACGCATACCACGGTGTGACGCAGCAGGCGATGAGCGCGACGGGGATGGCCGCCTACTGGAAGATGTTCGAGCCGCGCGTGCCAGGGTTCGTGCATATCCCGACCTGCTATCCGTACCGCCAGCAAGATGCGAAGCCTGGCGAGACCGCCGGGCAGACGGCGGCGCGCCTGCTCGACGAGGCGATCACGCGCGAGGGGCAAGACACCGTCGCCGCGTTCATCGCCGAGCCGATTCACGGCGGCGGCGGCGTGCTGGTGCCCGACGACGACTACTTCCGGCTCGTGCGCGAGGTGTGCACGAAGCGAGAGGTGCTCTTCATCGCCGACGAGGTCATCACGGGCTTCTGTCGGACCGGGCGCTGGTTCGCGCTGTCGCACTGGAACGTGAAGCCCGACATCATGTCGTTCGCGAAGGGCGTGACCTCCGGGTATCTGCCGCTCGGGGGCATCATGGTGAGCCGCGAGATCAAGGACGCGATGGACTCGGTAAAGCCCGAAGACCGCTGGATGCACGCCTACACCTACTCCGGGCATCCGACGTGCTGCGCGGTGGGACTGAAGAACATCGAGATCATGGAGCGCGA
>Ga0114129_10000306_pt1 | contig 57109 bp, 60 predicted proteins | sample RhiMetdeltSRZDD1_FD_80071 | JGI IMG/M metagenome (GOLD analysis project Ga0114129, IMG submission 80071) | Populus rhizosphere microbial communities from Tennessee, USA - Rhizosphere MetaG P. deltoides SRZDD1 (version 2) (version 2) | ecosystem: Host-associated > Plants > Roots > Rhizosphere >...
CGCCGCGCACCGCGACGGTCGCGATGCGGCCGCTCACGTCGCGCTTCACGACGTCGATTCCCTCGAGCCGGCGTCCGACGCGACTGCGGCTGTCGCGATTGAGCGCTTCACGGAGCTTGGCGAGCGGCGCGGCGAAGCGCCACGTCCGGTGAATCAGCGAGGGTTGATTGTCGATTTCCGCCTGGAGGTACGGCACCGCTGGGCCGCCCCATACGGCGTCGGCGCTCGCCGTCGATCCGCCGCAGTCGGCGTGGTAGAGCGCCTCCGCGGGCCGTCGCGCGTAGATGAGGACCTGCCGCGTCGTCTTCTGCACCGCCTCGCGCGCGATGGCCGAGAACCTGGATGTCTTGATGCGCGCCGGATCGTAGAGCTGGCAGTGCGTCGTGTCGCAGAGGTCAAATCCCTGCGATCGATGACGGCCGAGATGCGCGACCGCGTAGGTTCGAGCGATGACCGCCTGAACCTCGAAGATCCGTGCCGCCGTTCGCGGTGTTTCGTCGACCGGCGAGGCCTCCGCCAGGATCGACCCGAGGACGTACTCATCGAGCGGGATGGAGACCGTCCGGGTCCCTTGCCGCACGGCGATCCGGGTGGGCAGCTCGAACGCCGGTGGCGTCGGAATATTGGGTGTCGTGCACGCGGCAAGGAACGCCAGGAGAACGGCAACCGTCAGCCGCTGTTTCGTCATCGCTCTTCCTTCGTATCGGCCCTCGAAAAATGATGCTGCAGGTCAATCACCCTGGGCGATTATCAATTACCCATTTCCTCGATGTACCATTGAGCGTTTGCGTTACAGACGGATGAGCCTGCCGCGAAGTCTGCCCGGCGGGTAAGGAGTTCATGAATGTCAGGGGGAAGCCGGAAGGTGGGGCTCGAGGCGGTCGGGATCGAAGGGGCCTCGCAGGTGCACTGGACGCTCAGTGTCCCCGCGCTCTATGAAGCGGCGCTCAGCCGGCACGAAGGTGTGCTCGCGGCGCATGGCCCGCTCGTGTGCACCACCGGACAACACACGGGACGGTCGCCCAACGACCGGTTCATCGTGCGCGAACCGTCGAGCGAGTCGCACGTCGCGTGGGGCAAGGTCAATCGCGCCATCGACGCGGCGCCTTTCGACGGTCTGCACCGCCGGATGCTGGCGTACCTGCGCGGCAAGGAACTGTTCGTGCAGGATTGCTGGACCGGCGCGGATCCCGCCTACCGGATGCCGATCCGGATCATCACCGAAAAGGCGTGGCACAGCCTGTTCGTGCGCCACATGTTCATCGACGAGCCCGATCCAGCGAAGCGGCTTCAGCACGATCCGCAGTTCACGGTGATTGACATTCCGAGCTTCACCGCGACGCCGTCGATCGACAAGACGAATTCCGAGGTCTTCATCCTCCTCAATTTTGCGAAGAAGCTCGTCATCATCGGCGGCACGAACTACGCGGGCGAGATGAAGAAGTCGATCTTCACCGTCATGAACTACCTCCTGCCGCAGCGCGACGTGATGCCGATGCACTGCTCGGCGAACGTCGGACCGAAGGGCGACGTCGCTCTCTTCTTCGGACTCTCCGGCACCGGGAAAACCACGCTGTCCAGCGATCCGCACCGCCGGCTGATTGGCGACGACGAGCACGGCTGGAGCAACAACGGCGTGTTCAACTTCGAAGGCGGCTGCTACGCGAAGATGATTCGCCTCTCGGCCGACGCCGAGCCGCAGATCTACGAAACAACGCGGCGCTTCGGCACGCTGCTCGAGAACGTCACGTGCGACCCGGCCACGCGCGAGCTCGACTTCGACGACGATTCGGTCACGGAGAACACGCGCGGCGCCTATCCGCTCGAGTTCATCGACAACGCGTTGCTCTCGGGGACGGCGGGGCATCCGGCGAACGTCGTGATGCTCACGGCCGACGCGTTCGGCGTGCTGCCACCGATTTCGCGGCTGACGCCTGCCGGCGCGATGTATCACTTCCTTTCGGGCTACACCGCGAAGGTCGCGGGCACCGAGCGCGGCGTCACCGAGCCCAAGGCGACGTTCAGCACGTGCTTCGGCGCGCCGTTCATGGTCTGGGATCCGAACGTCTACGCGAAGCTGCTCGGCGAGCGGATCGCCAAACACCAGGCCAAGGTGTGGCTCGTCAACACGGGGTGGACGGGCGGCGCCTACGGCGTCGGCTCGCGGATGAAGATCGCGCACACGCGCGCGATGATTAACGCCGCGCTCTCGGGCGAGCTCGACAACGTCGGCTTCGAGGTCGATCCGATGTTCAACCTCGAGATTCCGAAGGGCTGTCCGAACGTACCGGCCGACGTGCTGCAACCGAAGACCACGTGGGCCGACAAGTCAGCGTACGACGCGCAGGCGAAGAAGCTCGGACACATGTTCCGCGACAACTTCAAGACGTTCGAGAAGACGGCCGCGGCCGATGTGAAAAGCGCTGGACCCCGGGCGTAACGAGCTGCGAAGTACGCTGACAAGAACTGCGAAGTCGGGGCACTCGTACTTCTGGAATGTACCCGTACTTTGAAATGCACCCGACTTCTCGGATGCACCGTACTTCCCGGACGTTGAGGCGCGCTCTGTCATGGATGCCGAAGCGGTCATCGGTCTCGAAATCCACGCCCAGCTGCTGACGCGTACGAAAATCTTTTGCGCGTGTCCGACGACCTTCGGCGCGCCGCCCAACACGCACGTGTGCCCGGTCTGTCTGGGACTTCCGGGTGCGTTGCCGGTGCTCAACAAGCACGCGGTGGAGCTCGCCATCAAAGCGGCGCTGTCGCTCAATTGCGCGATCCAGACTGAATCGATCTTCGCGCGGAAGAACTATTTCTATCCCGACCTGCCGAAGGGCTATCAGATCTCGCAGTACGAGCGGCCGCTGGCGATCGGCGGGTGGCTGGCGCTCCCGGGAGCTGCCGGACCGTCACGCGTCGGCATCACCCGCGTGCACCTGGAAGAGGACGCAGGCAAGTCGCTGCACCACGGCTTCCCGGATTCCGATCGCGCCACATATCTCGACTTCAATCGGAGCGGCGTGCCGCTCATCGAGATCGTCACGGAGCCGGACCTCCGATCGGCCCAGGACGCGGCGGCGTGCTTCGCCCATCTGCGCGAGACGCTCGTGGCCATCGGCGTGAACGACGGCAACATGGAAGAGGGCAGTCTCCGGTGCGACGCGAATGTCTCCATTCGTCCGCGCGGGACCACGGCGTTCGGCACGAAGGCCGAAGTCAAGAACATCAACTCGTTCCGGTACGTGCAGCGCGCGCTCGAGTTCGAGATCGTCCGCCAGACGGACGTGATCTCCTCCGGCGGTCGCGTCCGCCAGGAAACGCGCCTCTGGAACAGCGACACCGGCGAGACGACGTCGATGCGCAGCAAGGAGGAAGCGCACGACTACCGGTATTTTCCGGAGCCGGACCTGCCGCCGCTCGTCGTGGAGTCGAGCTGGGTCGACGGACTTCGCGCGTCGCTTCCGGAACTGCCGGAGGCGCGGAAGGCGCGCTTCCAGGAGGTCTACGGCCTGAGCGAGTACGACGCCGATGTCATTGTCCGGCTGAGCCGCGCCGCCGACTACTTCGAGGCGATGGTGAAGGCGGGCGCGCCCGCGAAAGCCGCGTCCGGATGGCTGCAGGGCGAGGTGCGGCGCAAGCTCAAGGAGCTCGGCGAGGACGACATGGCTCGCGTCCCGATCGACGCCGTCGCGCTCGCTGAGCTGGCGTCACTGACCGAACGGGGCGTCGTCAGCAGCTCCGTCGCCAAGGACGTCTTCGAGAAAATGTGGGCGACCGGCGGCCGCGCCGGCGCGATCATCGAATCAGAAGGCCTGGGCCAGATCGGCGACGAAGCCGCACTGGCCCGCGTCGTCGCGGACGTCCTCGCGCGCCATCCCGATGCCGTCGCGCAGTTCCGCGCGGGGAAGCAGGCGACCTTCGGGTTTCTGGTCGGCCAAGCAATGAAGGCGTCGGGCGGCAAGGCCAATCCGAAACTTGTCAGCGAGCTGCTTCGCAAAGCGCTCGAGCGTTGACAGAACCGGCGGACACTCATACACTGGATCTGCCCCTGCCGCATGGCCCTGAAAAGTCGTCAGACATCCGTCGACGTTCCAGGTCTCCCGCGACCACTCTTTGGCGCTTCCTGCCAATGCCTCACTGAGTTCTACCGGGAGGAATTTCGCAAGCACCACCAGTGCCTCGAACGCCAGCGCGAGTACTACTCGGAGGTGGCGATCTCGCAGGCGGAGGAAGCGCTGACGCGCATCCTCGAACGGCTCGAGCAGCTGTGCCAGCGCGAGGATGCCTGCGAAGTGGTGGGTCAGCTGCTAAGACAGTTCGACGTCGTTACGAAACTTTCCGCTTGGTCCGAGCCCGACAAACTTCACTAAATCAGTTCGTTTCGGCAGTCAGTTCACTTCAATACCGTCGCCATCAATTCGACCGTCACCTTGCGGTCCGTGGTCGGGTCTGCCGATTGCGAGACCAGCAACGGCTTGCCGTCCTGAAGGATCACGCTGATCGATTCGTGAAGCTCGGCGGGCTGGGACGAGGGGGAGAGGCCCCGCTCTGTCAACTGCTTTATGGCGGTTTCTGTTTGCTCGCGGGTGCCGCCGCCGAGTGTGGCAATTGGACTCTGAGCGGGTGTGTACTCGAATGTCACTCGCACGGTAATGAGCCCGCCTTGTTGGATCACTGCGGCGGCGTCGATGTTCAGCCCAACGTTGGACCCACTGGCGAGCCGGTTAGAGGTTCTGATCATTCCACTCGATCCGTTCAGGATGAGCAGCGAGATGGTTTTCTTGACCGGCGTGCCCGTGTAGGTATCCGTGATCGTCAGGTCCAGTTTGACGTTCGCAGGATTGGCGGTCGGCAAGGACGGCGCGCGAGGAGGCATTGCGGCCTCCGGGTTCGGCGGAGGCGTTTGCGATGGCCGGGCCGGCGGTGGCGTCTGTTGACCTTGATCCGGGTACGGTTGATCCGTCGCAGCGCTCTGCGCGGCCAGCCGAGGCGATACGGTCACGAGGGTTCCAACCAGAAAGATCCCGGCACACAGTCTGCGCATGGGCGTTCCTCTCACTCGAAATGTCGGCCCGAACCGTCGTCGATCGTCCGGATGGCGATCGGCTCAGTGACGATCGGCTTCATGTCCAGTAGAGGGATCGCCAGAGCATCTGGTTGGATATCGCGGGCCACGAGGGCCCGCGGTCCTGGAAGGGCCGTGAGCGATCGAATCGGCGACATTGCCGCCGCAGACGGCCCGGGTGATATCGGCTTGCGCACCGGTTCGGCGACGTCAACCACTGGAAGATCCAGAACAGGCTTCGAGACGTTCTGCGCGACCGGAGCGTTGACGGTCGGAGGATTCACGGTTGCCCGATGGTCGCGAAGCGTGATCGCGAGTGCGAGGGTGGCCGCAACCGCCACTGGCGCCGCCAGCCACGCCAGCCGCCACGACGGACGCCGATCGAGCCGCTCGAGAACCGCCGCGCGCAAGTCGAGCGGCAGGTTCATGTCCGTCATGCCACGCGCGACGTCGTCGATCAATCGGTCCACGATCTCAGCTCCGATCCATGCGCGAGGTGATGAGCCGCCGCGCCTCGCTCACGCGCCACTTCACGGTACCGAGCGGCACGCCGAGCATGAGCGCAATTTCGCCGTACGAATACTCGCCGGACGCCGCCAGCAGCAACGCGTCCCGGAGCTTCGGCGACAGGCGTCGGATTTCCTCGCGGACTCGACGCGCCAGATCCTGCGCGACGATCGCGCGCTCGGGATCGGCGTCGCCATGAGGGACGGTGTCGATCGGATCGGGATCGTCGGTCCAGACCGCAGTCTGCGTGCGTCGCCAGCCCATCTGGCGGGCGCGCCGATGATCGAGCGCCTTGCGCCACGCGATCGTGAGCAGCCAGGTCCGAAACGAGGCGTCGCCGCGGAAGCCCGCGAGCTTGCGCCAGGCGACTACGAACGCCTCCTGCGCGGCGTCGAGGGCGTCGTCGCGATTGCCAAGCGCCGTCAGGGTGACCCGATAGACTGCGCGCTCGTGGAGGGTGACGAGGTCGCCGAAAGCCTCACGGCTTCCCGTGCGCGCGGCATCGAGCAGCGCGCAAACCTGGGCCGGATCCCGGCCTTCCGAAGCGGGCTTGTCGGCCAGGGGTGCGATCCTCAGCAAGTCGGCGACGGCGACCGTCACTGGGGACATAGACATGTTTGCCACGGCTCTGGTTGGGTAGGCTCACCGATCAGGCCAGGAGGCCAGGAGGCTATGAGGCTATGAGGAAGTGCTTCAACGTCGCAAAGCCTGCAAGTCTCATCGCCTCATCGCCTCATAGCCTTATTTACGGAGGATAGACTTACTTAAATGTTTTCAGAAGACCAGATTGTGCGCTTGATTCGCGAGCGCGTTGACCATCCAGCCACGGCAAAGGAGCTGCAGCAGCTGCTGCGTGTGCCGCGCGAGGAGCGCGCGACGTTCCGCCGCCGGCTTCGGTCGCTCGTCAGTTCGGGCGCCCTTGTCGAGATTCGGGGCCACCGGTTCGGACTTCCCGATCGGATGAACCTCATGGTCGGCCGGGTGTCGACCAACCCGCGCGGGTTTGCCTTTGTCGATGCCGAATCGCCCGCCGACGATGGTCCGACGAGTGTGTATATCGCGGGCAACAACTTGAACCAGGCGATGCATGGCGACCGCGTCGTCGTGCGGGTCGAGCACCGGCGCAACGGCGACCGGGCCGAAGGCCGGATTCTCCGCATCCTCGAGCGCGTGGCCCAGCGGATCGTCGGCCGGTACGACGTCGATGGATCGGCGCTCGGGTTCGTCGTGCCCTTCGATCGCCGGATCATCATGGACGTTCAGATCCCGAAAGGGGACACGAAGGGCGCGGCGCCAGGCCAGATGGTCACGGCGGAGATCACCCGGTGGCCGACCGCGACCCGGCCGGCGCTCGGGCGGATCGTCGAGGTTCTCGGCCGGCTCGACGAGCCGGGGGTGGACACCGCGGTCATCATTCGCAAGTACAACCTGTCCGATCACTACAGCGAGGCGGCGATCGCCGAGGCGCGCCGGCTCGGGCCGACGGTTCGCGAGCGCGACATCCAGGACCGGACTGACTTCCGTCGCTGGGCCACCGTGACGATCGACGGCGAGGACGCGCGCGACTTCGACGACGCCATCTCGATCGATCGGATGCCGAACGGTAACTTCTGGCTCGGCGTGCACATCGCCGACGTGGCGCACTACGTGGTCGAGGAAAGCGCGCTCGACACGGAGGCGTACGAGCGAGCTACGTCCGTGTACTTTCCCGAGCGCGCCGTTCACATGTTTCCGCCCGAGCTGGCGACGGGGCTCTGCAGCCTGAACCCGCATGTGGACCGCCTCGTGCAGTCCTGTCTGATGGAAGTGGACCGCCGGACCGGCGCCGTCCTCAGGTACGAGATGCATGACGCCGTGATCCGCAGCCAGGCCCGGATGACGTACACCGACGTCAACGCGATCCTGACTGACCGCGATCCCCAGGTCATGGAACGCTACCGGCCGCTCGTGCCGATGTTCGAGCGGATGCACGAGCTGTTCGGCATCCTCAACGGCCGCCGGCGGCGCCGCGGGTCGATCGACTTCGATCTCCAGGAATCCGAAATCATTCTCGATGACGAGGGGATGGTCGAAGGGATCGTCGCCGCGGAGCGGAACGTCGCCCACCGGCTGATCGAAGAGTTCATGCTCCTCGCCAACGAAACCGTGGCCGCGCATCTCGAAAAGCGCGGCGTCCCGACGCTCTTCCGCGTGCACGAGCCGCCCGATCCCGCGAAGGTCGAGATCTTCGAGGAGTTCATCTCGACGCTGGGCTATTCACTCTCCGGAGCGCCCGGCGAGATGGAGCCCCGGCACTTTCAACGGCTGGTCGAAAAAATCCGGGGCAAACCCGAAGAGAAGCCGATCGCGTTCCTGATGCTGCGAACGATGCAGAAGGCGCGATACGACGTCGCCAATCTCGGCCACTTCGGCCTGGCGGCCGACGCGTACACGCATTTCACGTCGCCGATCCGCCGGTATCCGGATCTCGTGGTCCATCGCGTGCTGAGAGAATCGCGGCGCGGCATGACCGAGGAGCGGCGCACCGACCTGACCGAGGAGATGCCTGAGATCGCGCGGCACACGTCGGAGCGCGAGCGACGGGCCAACGACGCCGAACGTGAGCTCGTGCAGTGGAAAAAGGTCCGGTTCATGGCCGACAAGGTCGGCGACGAGTTCGACGGCTACATCACGGGCGTGAGCGCCTTCGGCCTGTATATCGAGCTCGTCGAGCATTTCGTCGAGGGAATGGTGCACGTCTCGACGATGGCGGACGACTACTACCGCTTCGTCGAACGCGCGCACGTGCTGCGCGGCGAGAAAAACGGCCGCGTGTACCGCCTGGGCGATCGCGTCAGCGTGCAGGTCATCCGCGTCGATACCGAACGGCGGCAGATCGATCTGGGGCTCACCGAGATTCTCGAGGCCGTGCGCCGTTCGGGCGGGCGCGCGGACAGAAAGAGAAAGCCGGGAAGCTGGGAAGCCAGAAAGCCGGGGAGCCAGGACAGCAGAAAGCCAGAAGGCCGGAAAGCCAAGCAGGGGCGAAAGGGGAGGTTTCGCCGGCGAGGCCGCCGATGACGTCCATGGTGATCGGGACGGCCGGCCACATCGATCACGGCAAGAGCGCGCTCGTGAAGGCGCTGACCGGAACGGATCCCGATCGACTGAAGGAAGAGCAGGAGCGCGGCATCACGATCGATCTCGGGTTCGCGCACCTCGAGACGCCGGGCGTGACGCTGGCGTTCGTCGACGTGCCGGGCCACGAGCGGTTCGTGCGGACGATGCTCGCCGGGGCCGGCGGAATCGACGCGGTCCTGCTCGTCATCGCCGCAGACGAGTCGGTCATGCCGCAGACGCGCGAACATTTCGACATCTGCCGGCTGCTCGGGATCGAGCGCGGCGTCATCGCCATCACGAAATCCGACCTCGTCGATCGAGACACGGCCGAGCTGGTATCGCTCGAAGTCCGTGAGCTGGTGGCCGGGAGCTTTCTTGCCGAGGCGCCGGTGCTCGCCGTGTCGGCCCGGACGCGGGATGGTCTGCCGGCCCTGACGAGCGCGCTCACGGCGATCGCCGGCGCCGCGCCGCGCCTCGGACGCGCGGGCGTCGTCCGGATGCCCATCGATCGCGCGTTTACCGTGAAAGGATTCGGGTCGGTGGTGACCGGCACGCTCGTCTCTGGACGCGTGGCAGAAGGCGACGAGCTCGTGGTCCTGCCGGAAGAGCGCCGCGTGAGAGTGCGCGGGGTGCAGGTACATGGCCGGCAGGCCGGTCACGCTGCCGCGCCCAGCCGCGTCGCGCTGAATCTCGGCAGCATCGAGCTGGCGCACCTGATGCGGGGCGTGACGCTCGCGACGCCGGACTCGCTCGCGGTCACGCGCCGCATCGATCTGCATCTCGAGCTGTTGAAGAGCGCGCGGCCGCTTCGACACGGCGCGCGCGTGCGCGTGCATCATGGCACCTCGGAAGTACTCGGGCGTGTGTCGATTGGCGCGACGCGCCGCGATCCGGGAGACGGATGGAAGCGCGCGGATGCCGGGGAGCTTGCTGTCGCCGTTCCTCCCGGCGGAGAAGCGTTCGCGCGCGTCCGCCTCGAGCGGCCGGCGGTGCTCACGAGAAACGACCGGATCGTCCTCCGCGCCTATTCGCCGCCCGTCACGATTGGCGGTGGAACGGTTCTCGATCCCGATCCACCAGGCGCCGGCATCCGTAGAGTCGAGGCGCTCGATCGGTTCCTGGCGCTGAAGGATCCTGCGCGCTGGATCAGCGTCTGGCTGCGCGAGGCGGCAGGCCGCGGACTCGATGTCGGGACGCTCGTCCGCCGCGGCGGTCTTGGCCCGGGTGCGGCGAAGACCGCGCTCGACGAGCTGATCGCCGCCGGGCAGGCGAGCGTGCGCGACCGCGTGTTCGATCGATCCGTCGCCGCCTCCGTGGAGCACGGGATTCAGCAGACGCTGGCGAGGTTTCATGCGGAGCAGCCCCTCGAGGCGGGCATGCCGCGGGAGGCGTTGCGCGATCGCGTCGCCTCACGGGTGGCGCCGGAGCTGTTCGACGCCGTGCTCGCCGGCCTCGAGGCGCGCGGCGTGGTCCGCGGGACCGACCGGGTGTCGAGTTCGGCCCACCGCCCGTCGTTCTCACCCGAGGACGAACGGCTCCGGGACGCCGTGCTCAACGCACTGCGGGCTGGAGGGCTGAAGCCGCCGGATATCGCGGAAGTGGCCGCGAAAGCGAGCGCGCCGCTGGCCGAGGTTCAAACGCTCGTGCAGCGCCTGGTCCGTGAGAAGAAACTGATCAAGCTCGACACGCTCGTGATTCACCCGGAGGCGCTGGCGACGCTGAAGCAGGAGGTGCGGGCGCTTGCGGGAGCCGGGTCGCGGAATTCGACCGTAACGGTTGACGTCGCAACCTTCAAGGAACGGTACGGACTGTCCCGGAAATACGCGATTCCGTTACTGGAGTGGCTCGATCGGGAGCGCGTGACGCGGCGGGAAGGCGAGCGGCGAGTGGTTATTGGGTAGGTTTTTCTCCGGTGTCTTTCGTCGCATCCTTGAATTCCTTGACGCCGCGGCCGATGCCGCGCATCAGTTGCGGAACACGGTTGGCGCCGAAGATCAGCAGGATGATGAAGAGAATGACGAGGAGCTCGGGGACGCCCAGACGCATGATAGGACTCCTGGCGCTGCAGAGCAGCAGTCCTTCAATTCTAGGGCCGTTCGCACTTCCTCGCAAATTCGCCGCTCTCGCACTGCCCTCGACGCATGACCTCCAATGCGACCGTGCGATGACAGCAAACGTCTTAACGATGGACGGATGCGAGCGGGACGCCGGTTTTCCCGCGGTTTCTACGGGCACCTGTCTTGCAAAAGCAACGAAGTGACGCGTCCGTGAGTATACTGTTTGAGAACTCCATCCCGATGAGCGCGACGGACACCACCTTACCCGGTCCGCCCCCGGGTCCTCCCACTGAGCCGGGTCGCGACAAAGGCGTCGTGGCCACCGGTTGGCTCGGATCGCAGTCGATCTTCGATCGGCCCGACGAGCGGAAGCTCGGCCGCGCGATGGCGACCTCGCTCCTCGTGCACGCGGGCATCATCGCGATCGTCTTTTACGTCCTGATGCGGCATCCCCAAGTCGTGGCCCAGACGATGCCGATGGTCTACAACGTGTTCTTCAAGCAGGAACCGGGGCCAGGCGGCGGGGGCGGCGGCAGTCCCGCGCCCGCGCCGAAGAAGCAGATGGAGATTCCCAAGACCAAGGCACCAGAGCCCGTTCCGGTGGTGACGCCGCCGAAGCCCGTGGAGCCTCCTCCGCCGACTCCGGAGTTGAACGCTCCGATCCTCACCAACTCGTCGGTGTTGCAGACATCAGGGGTGAGCACGATCTCCAATGCGCAGTACGGCGGCGGCGGCCGCGGCACCGGCATGGGGCCAGGCACCGGCAACGGCGTGGGCCCCGGCACCGGCGGCGGATTTGGCGGCGGCGCGTTCCGCGCCGGCGCCGGCATCAACTTCCCGACGCCGATCCGTTCCGAGCAGCCCAAGTACACGAGTGAGGCGATGCGCGCCAAGATTCAGGGCGTCGCCGAAGTCGAGGCGGTCGTGCTGCCCAACGGTACCGTCGGCGACGTGCGCATCATGAAATCGCTCGACAAGCAGTACGGCCTCGATCAGGAAGCGCTCGCCGCGGCCAAGAAGTGGCTGTTCCGTCCCGGCACCGACAAGGACGGCAAGCCCATTCCCGTCATCGTCACGATCATTCTCGAGTTCAGATTGCACTAACGCTGAATAGGCTCGGAGGCCCGGAGGCGCGGAGGCCTGAAAAGATCAACGGCCCGGCTGGCATCGCCAACCGGGCCGTTCGTGTTTGAACTTCGAAGTTCGAAGTTAGAAGTTCGAAGTTAGTACATTCCCCCCATGCCGCCGGGGCCGCCAGGAGCCGCGGCCTCCTTCTTCTCTTCGGGCACCTCGGAGACCATCGCCTCGGTGGTGAGGAGGAGCGCGGCGATCGACGACGCGTTCTGGAGCGCCGAGCGAACGACTTTGGTCGGGTCGATGACGCCGGCCTTGGTCAGATCCTCGTACTCATCCGTCGCGGCGTTGTAGCCGAAGGGGACGTCCTTCGCCTCCTTGACCTTCTGCACGACGATGGAGCCTTCGACGCCGGCGTTGTGCGCAATCCACCGGAGCGGCGACTCGAGCGCGCGCCGGACGATGTCCGAGCCGACTTTCTGATCGCCCTCGAGCTTCAGGCTGTCGAGCGCCCTCGCCGCGCGAATCAGCGCGACGCCGCCGCCGGGAACGATCCCCTCTTCGACGGCCGCCTTCGTCGCGTGCATCGCGTCCTCGACGCGGGCCTTCTTCTCCTTCATCTCGGTCTCGGTAGCCGCGCCGACCTTGATGACGGCGACGCCGCCGACGAGCTTCGCCAGCCGCTCCTGGAGCTTCTCGCGATCGTAGTCGGACGTCGTGTCCTCGATCTGGGTGCGGATCTGCTTGACCCGGCCCTCGATGCCCGACTGCGAGCCGGCGCCCTCGACGATCGTCGTGTTGTCCTTGTCGATCGTGATCTTCTTCGCCTTGCCGAGGTCCTCCATCTTGATGTTCTCGAGCTTGATGCCGAGGTCCTCGGTGATGGCCCGGCCGCCGCTCAGAATCGCGATGTCCTCGAGCATGGCCTTCCGGCGATCGCCGAAGCCGGGCGCCTTGACGGCCGCGACCTGCAGCGTGCCGCGCAGCTTGTTCACGACCAACGTCGCGAGCGCTTCGCCGTCGACGTCCTCGGCGATGATCACGAGCGGCCGGCCGCCGCGCGCCACCTGTTCGAGCAGCGGCAGCAGGTCCTTCATCGAGCTGATCTTCTTCTCGTGGATGAGGACCACCGGGTTCTCGAGGACCGCTTCCATCCGCTCGGGATCCGTCACGAAGTACGGCGAGAGGTAGCCGCGATCGAACTGCATCCCTTCGACGACCTCGAGCGACGTCTCCATGCTCTTGGCCTCTTCAACCGTGATCACGCCGTCGCGGCCGACCTTCTCCATCGCCTCGGCGATGATGTTGCCGATGGTCGTGTCGTTGTTGGCCGAGATCGTGCCGACCTGCGCCACCGCCTTGGAGTCCTTGCCGACTTCCTTCGAGAGCTTCTTCAGCTCGGCGACGACCGCCTCGACGGCCTTCTCGATGCCGCGCTTGAGCTCCATCGGATTGGCGCCCGCGACGACCATCTTGATCCCCTCGCGGAAGATCGCCTGCGCGAGCACGGTCGCCGTGGTGGTGCCGTCGCCCGCGGTGTCGGAGGTCTTGCTCGCGACTTCGCGGACCATCTGAGCGCCCATGTTTTCGAGCGAGTTCTTGAGGTCGATTTCCTTCGCCACGGTCACGCCGTCCTTGGTGATCGTGGGCGATCCGAATTTCTTGTCGAGGACGACGTTGCGGCCCTTGGGCCCGAGCGTGACCTTCACCGCGTCGGCCAGGGCGTTGACGCCGCGCAGGATTGCCTGACGCGACTCTTCACCGTACACAATCTGCTTCGCCATTGCTGCGCTCCATTAAGAGAAAACTTCGAAGTTCGAAGTTCGAACTTCGAACTGGTTTCTCAATCAGTGCATCACCGGGTCTCTGCCGGGTGCGAAAGTTTGAAGTTCGAAGTTTGAAGTTCGACGTTATTTCTCAATCACTCCGAGCACTTCCTCCTCGCGGACGATGAGGTACTCGGCACCGTCGATCTTGATTTCCTGCCCGGCGTACTTGCCGAACAGCACCGTGTCGCCGGCCTTCACGTCGAGCGGCGTGACTTTGCCGTCCTTCTCGATCCGGCCCTTGCCGACGGCGATGACTTTGCCCTGCTGAGGCTTTTCCTTGGCCGTATCCGGAATGATGATGCCGCCCACGCGCTGCTCCTCTTCCTCGATGCGCTGGACGATGATGCGATCGTGCAGTGGTCTCACCTTCATGGCTGTCCCTTTCCACGCGGCCGCCGGGCGGCCGAGACGTCTTGAGTGGCGGTCCGTAGGGGGCGGGTGTCAGCCCGCTACGACGGATCCGACGGCTGGCAGTCGCGTGCCCTGACTGTTAGCAGTCGATATGACCGACTGCTAAATATATGAAAGGCCCGAAAACGCTGTCAAGCGCTCTTCCGGATCTTGTAGGCGGCCATCTTCCGGCTGAGCGTGTTCCGGTGGAGGCCGGTCATCTTGGCGGCTTTGCAGACGTTGTAGTTCGTCTTGGCCAGCACGCGCGTGAGGAACGTGCGCTCGAACTCCCGCTGCGCATCGTCGAAGAGAATGCCTCGATCGATCATCTGCTGTACGAGGGCGGCCAGGTCGTCGCGCATCAGGATCAGTCCCCGAGGTCGGAGCCGGTGATTTGACGGTAGGCCTCGACGTACTTCTCGCGCGTCTTCAGCACGACGTCATCGGGCAGCGACGGGACGGGCGGCTGCTTGTTCCAGCCGATGTCTTCGAGATAGTCGCGCACGAACTGCTTGTCGAAGCTCGGCTGCCCGTGGCCCGGCTCGTAGCTCGCTGCGGGCCAGAACCGCGAGGAGTCCGGGGTCAAGACCTCGTCGATCAGCAGGACCTTGAACGACTCGTCGCGCGTCGTCACGCTGAAGTGGTCGTCCTTGTCCGTGTGGACCCTCGCACCGTTCGTCGCCAGACCGAATTCGAACTTCGTGTCGGCGATGAGGATGCCGCGCGTCGCGGCGTGCGCGACGCCGCGCGAGTAGATCGCCAGCGTCAGGTCGCGCAGACGTCCGATGAGATCCGGACCGACGATGCGGCCGGCTTCCGCCTCGCTGATGTTCTCGTCGTGGCCGGATTCGGCTTTCGTCGCCGGCGTGAAAATCGGCGCCGGCAGTTGATCCGACTCGTGCAGCCCTGGCGGCAGCCGAATCGCGCAGACGGCGCCGGTCTTCTGGTATTCCTTCCAGCCCGATCCCGACAAGTACCCGCGCGCGACGCATTCGACGGGCAGCGGGTTCGTCTTGCGGACGAGCATGGAACGGCCGCGGAGCACCTCGCGATGCGGCTTGAGGACCGCCGGGAAATCGTCAGCGTCGATCGCCACGAGATGATGCGGCGTGAGATCGGCGACGTGCTCGAACCAGAACGCGGAAAGCTGTGTGAGGACGCGGCCCTTATCCGGAATGCCGGACCCGAGCACGTAATCGAACGCCGAGATGCGATCGGTGGCGACGATCAGCAGGTGGTCGCCGAGATCGTAGACGTCGCGCACTTTCCCGCGCCGCGCCAGTGGAATCCCGGTCAGATTGGTTTCGAGTATGACTGCCGACGGCATGTCCCGGCCAAAGAAACCGAGAGACTATCACTTCGCCATCCTGATCACAATCTCGCCGCGAAGATTTCTGAGCGACGCGCGCACGGTCGCGTTTTTTCCGAACGAATGCGTGAGCCGCGTCTCGCGATCGGTCGTCTCCGGTTTCAGATCGTCGAGACCGGGCGTGCTAATCGAACCGTTCGACGCGACGGCATCGATCTCGAGCGCCGGCGGGCCGTCGAGCACCAGCCGCAATTCCTCGTCCGTCGTCACGAGTGTCAGTGGCACGGACGCCTCGAGCGACACCTCCACCTCGGCGCGCCGCACGTCCACGCGGGTTTCGGCCTGGGGCGCGTTCACCACGACCCGGCCGCGCTCGCCGCCGACGCGGACCGGACCGGCCGGATCGGTAATCGTGATGCGCGAATTGATCTCTTCGATCTCGACCGTGCCCTTCGGCTCTTCGATTTCGCATTCCGTGTTGCGCATGTCGAGCGTGAGCGCCTGGCGAACTTCTTGAAATTTCGCTTGCGAGCCGGACAACGTGAGGCGAACGGCGCCGGCGCCCGACACGTCGAGATCGCCGCCGCGATGGCTTCCGGTGACCGCGCCGGCAATCGAGGCGATCGTGACCGTGCTCGTCACACCCTCCAGCCGGATCGACGCCACGTTCGTCGCTTCGAGCCGCGATCCGCCCTGGACGCGGACGTTCATCCGCAGCGGCACCTTGACGACCAGCTCGCTCGTTTGCCGGGCTTCTGGCGGATACTCGACGCGGAGCGTGAGCGCGCCGCCCATGTCGTCCGTTTTGAGCACGCTGCGCTTGGCATACTCGAGTGCGTGCTGGTCGTCGGGTCCGTTCGATTCGACCTTGAGCTCGTATCCGACGTCCTGGCGCGCCTCGCCGATCACGCGCAGTCGCGACACGTCGGCGAACCGTACTTCCGTCAGGGTGGCGGGTGCCTCGAACGATCCCGTGTGGGTGTACTCGGCCCGGGCCGGATTGCCGCGGACCTCCCGCCGCATTGCCTGCCAGATCTTGGAAAACGAGAACCCCTCGTCGGAGGTCGCCGCCGGCGCCGTGAGCTGATACGCAAGCACGCCGACGACCACGAACCCGAGGATGATGAATAACTCTCGCTTTCCCATAGACTTGCCGCCAATCTTATAGTAGAACCTCTGGTTTTGCCGTCTCCGCGCCGTCCTCAACACTCATGCCGATTCCACGCCTGCGCTGGCACACCCTCTTCATTGCCGCGCTGACGCTAGGGCTGCTCTGGCTGTTCTTCAGGAACGTCGAGCTGCGCGCGACCTGGCAAGCCATCACTCATGCGCGCCCCGGGCTGATCCTGGCCGCCGTCTTCGTGACGCTCCTGACGTACGTCGTCCGCGCGTGGCGCTGGCAGGCGCTGTTGCGTCCGATTGGAAAAGCCCGGTTTCGCACGGCGTTTCGGACCACCGTGATTGGTTTTGCCGCCACGTTCCTGCTTCCGGGCCGAGTCGGCGAAGTCCTGCGTCCGTACCTGCTCGCCCGGACGGAAGGGCTGAAAGCGACGGCGACCTTCGCGACCGTGATCATCGAGCGCCTGCTCGATGTCTGCACGGTCGTGATGCTGTTTGCGGTCGCGCTGCCGTTCGTCAATGTCGACGTCGGCCGGGAAGTGAAGACTGCCAGCGCGATTGCCGTCGCCGGATCGCTCACCGCCCTGATTCTTCTCTTCATGCTGGCCGGCCATCCCGAGCGGCTCGGCCAATGGGCCGGAAAGCTGGCTCGACACCTTCCGACGCGCATCGCGAATCTCACGGAGCAGCTGGTGCGGACGTTCGCCGAGGGGCTCAAGGTGATGAGGCATCCAGGACAGCTCGTCCTGGCGGCGTTCTGGTCCGTGCCGCTCTGGGCATCCATCGCGCTTGGTGTCTGGCTCACGTCGCTGGCGTTCGATTTGACGTTCCCGTTTCTAGGCTCGTTCCTGGTGCTGGCGCTCCTGGCGGCGGGCGTGTCGCTGCCGACCCCCGGCGGGGTGGGCGGCTTTCACTACACGTATCTGCTGGCGCTGACGCAGTTCTTCGGGGCGCCGAGGGAGGCGTCGGCCGCGGCCGCGCTGGTCCTGCACGCGGTGTCGTTCGTGCCAGTCACCGTCGTCGGGCTCGTTTTCATGTGGCAGGATGGGCTGACACTCGGGAGCCTCAAGGGCATGCGGGCCGAGGCCGAAAGTGCAGAAAAGACCTGACAAGGGCAACGGGCAGAGGGCGGAGGGCAAAGGAAAGGGACGAAGGGAAGAGGGAAAGGGTGTGATGATAACGTCGGTTCTGCTGCGGCTGACCAGATCCCTCTGACCTCCATCCCTTTGCCCTTTCCTTTGCCCTTTGCCCTCTGCCCTTTGCCCTTACAGGCTCAGGCTCTCTTATGAAATGCCCGTATTGTGCCCACCTGGGCGACAAGGTGGTGGACTCGCGCGAGAGCAAGGAAGGGGAAGTGATTCGGCGGCGCCGCGAGTGTCTGGAATGCGGCCGGCGATTCACGAGCTACGAGCGAATTGACGAGATCCCGTACATGGTGGTCAAAAAGGACGGGCGGCGCGAGCGATTCGATCGCCAGAAGCTCGTCGCCGGCCTGCTCAAGGCCTGCGAGAAGCGGCCGGTTCGCGTGGGCGCCCTCGAGGCCGTGGCCGACAAAGTCGAGACGACGCTCCAGGACAAGCCGGAGCGCGAGATCACGACCGAAGAGATTGGCGCCTGCGTGATGAACGAGCTCAAGCACCTCGACAAGGTCGCCTTCGTGCGATTCGCGTCGGTCTATCGGAACTTTCGCGATCTCGACGAGTTCAAGCACGAGCTGAACGAGCTGCTCAGGACGAGAGAATGATCCGGATTGCGGGCGTGTGGATCGTCGCGGTCGCACTCGTCGCGGGTGACGCGGCGACGATGACCGGACCCATCTCGGTGAAGCCGGTCGTCGCCGCCGACGGCCGCGTGCTCCTGTCGTTCATCGCGTCCGGCGCGTTCACCGACGAGACGCGCGACGTCATGAAGACCGGCCTCACGCTGGTGTTCACGTTCGACGTGGAGCTGCGGCGCCCGTCGACGCTCTGGATAGACCCGACGCTCGCGCGCACACGCGTGGCCGCGTCGGTGAAGTTCGACAGTCTGACCAGCATCTACCAGGTCTCCAAGGATCGCGACGGCAAGGTGTTCTGGTCCGACCGGGCCAGCGACGAAGCACGAGTCCGCGAATGGATGACGGAGTTCAGCCAGGTGGCGCTCGAGCCCAGCAACCCGCTCGAGCCGAACGGCGAGTACTACGTGCGCGTGCGGCTCTACGCCACGCCGCGTCCCACCATCATGTGGTTCTGGCCGTGGGGGCGTGACGACGGATCGGGACGCGCGGATTTCACGTACATCCGCTGAGCGGCACCGCCAATGCTGTTCGAACAGACACCGTCCGACGCGACTCCGGCGGTGGAGACCCGCCGGCGCACGCTCGACAATCCGCGCCTGCTCATCGCCGCGGCGCTGCTGCTCATCGCGATGCTCGGCGGTCTGTTCTGGCTTTCGGAGCGGACGACCGAGATCGCGCTGCCGCTCCTCACCGACGTCATTCTCTACGCGCTGCTGGCGGTCGACGTCGCGCTGCTCGTCGCGCTGTTCTTCGTGCTGGCGCGCAATCTCCTGAAGCTCTGGGTGGAGCAACGGCGCTCGGCGCCGTTCGCGCGGTTCCGCGCCAAGCTCGTCGCGGCGCTCCTGGCGATGACGATCATCCCGGCCGTGCTCGTGCTCATCAGCGGCAGCGGCGTCATCCGCAACGTCGCGGCGCGCTGGTTCAGCCCGCCGGTCGACAAGATCCTGATCTCGGCGCAGACGCTGGCGAGCGACTGGTACCACGATCACCAGGAGGAAATGAAGTTCCGGGCGAAGCGTCTGGCGGCCGTCGCCGCCACGGACGAGGCCAATCTGGATCGACTGGTGAACACCGAACTGGCGTCGATGCGCGACGGGATGATCGAGATCTATCGCGCGGTCTCGGAACCGGGCCGGACGGCGGACGTCACGCTCGTTACCGCGCGTGAGTCGACGTCGCTGCCGCAGAACGCCGTGCGCGCGTCGAGCGCGTCAGCCGACCGGATCGCCGCGCGCGCGATCGCCTCGGGTCAGGTCGAGACGACGGACGATCAGCTCGAGAACATGGGACTGCTCGTGCGCGCCGCGTGGCCCGTCAAGAACGCGGACGGCGCCGTCATCGGCGCCGTCATCGTGTCGCAGTACGTCTCGGCGGATCTGCGCGGGTACGCGCGGCTCGCGACGTCCGAGTCCGAGCAGTACCGGGCGCTCAAGCTGCTGAGCGGGCCGATCCAGGCTTTCTACGTCTCGATTTTCCTCGCCGTCACCCTGCTCATTCTGATCAGCGCGACCTGGCTGGGGTTGTACCTCGCCAAGCGGATTACCCGGCCGGTGCAGCAGCTGGCCGAAGGGGCGCGAGCCATCGGTGAGGGCAAGTTCGACGTCCGGCTCGAGGCCGAAACGAGCGACGAGCTGGGATCGCTGATCGAAGCGTTCAACATGATGGCCGCCGAGCTTCGCACGAGCCGCGAGCGGCTCGATCAATCGCGTCTCGCCCTCGAGCGCAAGAACGTCGAAGTGGACGCGCGGCGCCGGTACATCGAGACGATTCTCGAGCGGGTGGCGACCGGCGTCATCTCCCTCGATGCGTCCGGCCGGATCTCGACGGTCAACGGCGCTGCCGAGCGTCTGCTCGGCCTCGACGACACCGTCGTCGGCCAGCCGGCGAGTGCGGTGTTCGATCGCGGCGAGTTGCGGCCGCTCCATCCGCTCGTCGAGGCGACCGAGCGGTCGGATCCGAAGGGCGTCGTGCAGGAGATCACGCTGGCCCGCGAGGATCGGGAAATTCATCTCGCCACCGCGGCGACGGTGCTGTCCGGAGACGACGGCCAGCCTGAAGGCGCGGTGCTGGTGCTGGACGACGTCACGCCGCTGATTCGCGCGCAGCGGGTGGCCGCCTGGCGCGACGTCGCGCGCCGGCTCGCTCATGAGATCAAGAATCCGCTGACGCCGATCCAGCTCAGCGCGGAGCGGCTGCGCCGCCACTTCTCGTCGGCGCCGCCGCAGACACAGGCCCTGGTTTCTGAATGCACGGACGCGATCATCGCGGAGGTCGAATCGCTCAAGGGGCTCGTGGACGAGTTTGCGCAGTTTGCGCGTTTGCGCGGTCCGCGGATGGTGCCGACCGATCTCAATCGCCTCGTCGACGACACGCTGCGGTTGTACGGCGGCGTGCTGCAGAAGGGCAGCCTCAAGGTCGAGCAGCAGCTGGCGTCCGCGCTGCCGCAGGTTCGCCTCGACGCCGAACAGATCCGGCAGGTCATCATCAATCTCGTGGACAACGCGCTCGAGGCGCTCGGCGGACCGACGGCCGCCGCGCGGCCGAACGGCCAGTGCCCGACGATCCAGGTGGTGACGTCGCACGATGCGCGTGACGGGTTCGTCAAGCTCGCGGTGAGCGACAACGGACCCGGCGTGCCGCCGGCCGACCGGGACAAACTGTTCATGCCGTACTACTCGACCAAAGGCCGTGGCAGCGGTCTCGGTCTGGCGATCGTCCGCCGCATCGTCGTCGAGCACGGCGGCGGCATTGAAGTGGGCGACGTTCAGCCGAGCGGCACCACTTTCACCGTGGAGCTGCCGGCGGCGTGAGCGCCATGTCTTCGATTCTGATCGTCGACGACGAAGCGGGCGTGCGCGCCTCGCTGGGTGCGGTGCTGCGCGACGAAGGCTACACGGTCGAGGCCGTCGACAGCGGTGAGGCCTGTCTCGAAGAAGTGTCGCGGCAGGCGTACGACCTGATCCTGCTCGACATCTGGTTGCCGGGCATCGATGGGCTGGTCGCGCTCGAGCGGCTGCGCGAACGGCGGCCGGACGCGCAGGTCATCATGATTTCGGGTCACGCGAACATCGAATCGGCCGTGCGGGCGACCAAGCTTGGCGCGTTTGATTTCATCGAGAAGCCGCTGTCGCTCGACAAGACAGTGCTCGCGGTCCGCAACGCCCTCCGGCAACGCCGGCTGGAAGTGGAGAATCGCGCGCTGCGCGCCCGGGTCGATCGCCGCGAGGTGCTCGTCGGTGCCAGCCACTCGATGGTGCGCCTCCGGGATCAAGTGGCGATGGCCGCGCCCTCGAACGGCCGCGTCCTGGTCTCGGGCGAGAACGGCACCGGGAAGGAGCTCGTCGCGCGTCAGATCCACGCGCTGAGCCACCGGAAATCCGGGCCGTTCGTCGAGGTGAACTGTGCTGCCATTCCGGAAGAGCTGATCGAATCCGAGCTCTTCGGTCACATCAAAGGCGCCTTCACCGGCGCCGTGGCGGATCGCCGCGGCAAGTTCGAGACGGCGACGACGGGCACGCTGTTTCTCGACGAAGTCGGGGACATGAGCGTCAAGACCCAGGCAAAGGTGCTTCGTGCGCTGCAGGAACAGGTCGTCGAGCCGGTGGGCGGGACGAACAGCGTCCGCGTCGACGTGCGGGTCATTGCGGCGACGAACAAGGACCTGGCCGAGGAAATCCGGCAGGGGCGGTTCCGTGAGGACTTGTACTTCCGGCTGAACGTCATTCCCATTTTCGTGCCGCCGCTCCGCGAGCGCGAGGACGACGTCGTCAGACTGGCCGATCATTTCGCCGCGGAGTTCGCGCGCGAGTACGGCCGGCGGCAGAAGAGCTTCGCGCCCGGCGCGATCGATCTGCTCAAGGCGTACCGCTGGCCGGGCAACGTCCGCGAGCTGCGCAACGTGATCGAGCGGCTGATGATCATGGTGCCCGGGGACGTCATTGACGCGTCGGATCTGGCCTTTCTCGACATCGCCGGCGCTGAACCGGCGGCGCAAAGCCCCGAAACGATCGGCCCGCTGTTCGAAGCCCGCGACGCCTGGGAGCGCGACTACATCCTGAGCGCCCTGAACGCGTTCGACGGGAACATCTCGCGCACGGCGGACGCGCTCGGCATCGAGCGAAGCAATCTCTACAAGAAGATGCGCGGACTCGGCATCGCGCCCCGCGAGCGCGAAGAGTCCTGAGCAGGCCGCTGAAAAACGCGGCCTGAACTTCGAACTGAGAACTTCAAACTTCGAACTGAAGAAAGCTGATTCGGGGGAATCGAAGTCCGCAATTCAAGTCTCTTGTAGTGCGTTGCGACATTGGCGGTCGCGCGGGTGACCGCGAACGGGGCCGCCCCGCTTTGGCGCGGAGCCGCGTCCCATAACCGACGCCTTTGCGGCGAGCACCAACGTGGGGCTGTGCGCGGGCAGGACCCGCTGCGACTGCCAATTTCGCAACGCACTACACCGTCTTCCTCAGCTTGTTCTCGAGAATCTGATCCTCGGTGAACGTGTCGAGCTGCAGGAACCAGGCAGCCGAGGACGTCAGGGCCGCTGCCGGAACGAGGCCGATGATCTCGCTTTCGAGAACATTCACGCCGTATCGCGCGGCCTCGCGCGTGACGAGCTCGAAGACGCGGAACATCGGCGTCTTCTCGAAGTTGGTCAGGTTGATTGACACCTGGACGATCCCGCGATCCTGCAGCTCGACGCCCATCGCCTTCACGTAACGCAGGCCGCCGGAGCTGTGCCTGATGGCCGCGGCGATCCGCCGCGCGACGTCGAGCCGGTTGGTCGCCAGGTTGATGTTGTACGCGATGAGCGGCATGCGCGCGCCGATGACCGACGCGCCGGCGGACGGATGCGGCGCCGCAGGGCCGAAGTCCGGCCGCCAGTCCGGCTGCTGAAGCTTCGCCGCCAGCCCTTCGAACTCACCGCGCCTGATGTCTTCGAGGTTGCGGCGCGCGGGACTGGCGGCGGCTTCTTCATAAAGGAAGACAGGCAGGTTGTGCCGCGAGGCGACCTCCTGCGCAACCTTTCGAGCCAGCTCGACGCATTCGGCCATCGTCGCGTCCTCGATGGGCACGAAAGGCACGACATCGACCGCGCCGATCCGTGGATGCTCACCGGAATGCTTGCGGAGATCGATGTCCGCGAGCGCGCGATCGAACAGCGCGAGGACGGCGGACCGCACGGCGTCGGCATCTCCGGCAAACGTGTAGACGGTGCGATTGTGCGCCGCGTCGGGCTTGACGTCGAGCAGGCGCGCGCCAGCGGACCGGATCGCCGCGGCGCACGCGTCGAGCACGTCGGTCCGCCGCCCTTCGCTGATGTTCGGGATGCACTCAATCACGGCCATGGGGCAGTGTTCTACCACACCGCGCGCAGAACCCTCTTGTACTCGTCGGGATCGGCCGATATAATCCGCGGGACCTTCAGATGGCTGATCCACGACGCCACGAATCGGTGCCCGCCGCTGAGCTCGCCGAACGTGAAAGTCAGGTCGACGCCCTCCTGATCGACGGTCTCGACAAGTACTTCAACGGACGGTACGAGGAGGCGATCCATCTCTGGACGCGCGTGCTCTTCCTGGATCGGTCGCACGCGCGCGCCCGCGCCTACATCGATCGCGCCCGGACGGCTGTCGCCGAACGCCAGCGGCGTGCGGAAGAAATGCTGCAGGCGAGCCACGCGCTGCTCGACCAGGGACAAACCGAGGCGGCGCGGGAGCTCCTCGTCGAGGCGGTCGCGCAGTCCGGCGACGACGACCATGTCGCCGCGCTGCGCGTGAAGCTCGAGCGCGTCGAACGCCTGCGCGCCGCGTCGCGGATCGGACCGATGCCGGCGACCACGACGACCGAAGCGGTCCCGGGCTGGACCTGGCCGCGCCGCTCGCGGACGGCGCTGGGCGCCGCGGCCGTCCTGGCCGCCGGCCTGCTGCTCGTCGTCGGCGTGACGAGCACGGACGTTCAGGACTGGATCGGATTGCGATCGGATCGCGAGCAACTGCTCGCGACGACGACCGCGTTGAAATTGACCGTGCTGTCGAGCGGGGACGTCGCGATGATTCGCGCGCAAACGCTCTACAACCGCGGACGCCTGGCCGAGGCACTGCAGGTGCTCGATCGCATCGGTCCCGACAGTCCCGCACGTCCCGCCGCCGACGAATTACGCGTCCAGATCCAGCAAATCCTTCTGGCGAGCAGCCGCGACCTCTCCGGGGCCGGCCGCGCCGCGGAGCCGCGCCGACGATGAGATGTCCAAAGTGCCACTATCTGAGCTTTGAGCCCGAGCCGCGGTGTCGCAATTGCGGCTTCGATCTCGCGACGCACGACGCCGATCCCGTCATCAAGAACAGCGACGACGAAGGCCCGCTGGTCGATCTGGATCTGCGGCGCCCAACGGACGAGAAGCCCGTCTCCCTCGGTCAGATGCGACCCGCGCGCGATGTTGAGAAGCCGCGGCCGCCCGCATACCGGCCGCCGGCGCCGCGCCAGCCGGAGCCGATCGATCCCCTGGCGGCGCGGGGCCGGTCAGTTGCGGCTGTGGCCGATCCGCCACGCTCGCAACCCGGACGGCCTGACTTCGGGCGTCAACACGGGTTTCGATCGGAGCAACGACGCGGCCTCCCGCAGCCGGATCTCCCACGGCCGGATGTCACACGGCCGGATTTCGCACGGCCCGAAGTCGGACGTCCCGATCTCGGGCGTCACGATCTCGCGCGTCCTGACGTCGCGCGATCGGTGGCACGGCCGGAAATCGCCAGGCCCGCGATCACGCGCCCGGAGGCTCCGCGACCGGAAGTCGCACGCCCTCCGGCTCCGAGGCCAGAACCGCCGCGCGTTGACCCGCCGCGGATTGAACAACGTCCGCAACGGGCGCCGCACACGACGTCCGATCTGCCCCTCTTCTTGAAGCGATTACCGGATCCGGAACCAGAGCCTGTTGTGACGGAGCCACTTGTAAGAGAGCCGCTCATCACAGAGCCGGTTGTGACGAAGCCGGTTGTGACAAACCTTGTCGAACCTGAGCCGCTCGTGCTCGAGCCGGTCGCATCGAAGGCCCCGGCACCAGCGCCCGTGGTGCAGGATCCGATCATCGAACGCGAACCGCCGACCGAGCCCGCGGACCTCGAGATCGATCGCCCGCTCGTCAAGGTCCCGGCCGTCGCGCGCGAGCCGCTCTCGGTGCGGCGCCAGGTCGAAACGACGAAGCCAAGATCCGAGCCGGAAATCGTCTTGAGAAAGGACGCGTCGTCCGACCGCGATCTCCTGGCCGGAATGAAGTTGTTCGATTCCGAGGAATTCGAGCCGCCCGTCGTCTATCGTCCGGAATCGCGCGGCGCCGGAGACAGCGCCTCGGAATCCGCCGGTCCGATCGGACGGGCGATCGCAGCCGTGCTCGACACCGCCTTTCTCGCAGCGGTTGGCTCGGCCGTTCTGTGGATCACGATGCGCGTCTGCGGCCTCACGATGAGCGATTTGCCGGCGCTGCCCGCTCTCGTGGCATTGCCGCTCTTCGCGTTCGTACTCTTGATCGATCTCGGCTACCTGCTGCTGTTCACGGCCGCCGGTGGTCAAACGCTCGGCAAGATGGCCGCCGGCATTCGCGTCGTCGCCACGTCTCCCGACACCGGCGCCGACGAACGGCTGGATATTCAGCGCGCGGCGTTCAGATCGTTCGTCACGCTGCCGTCTGTCCTCGCACTTGGCGCCGGATTCCTGCCGGCGCTCGTCGGCGAGCGCCGCGCCGTTCACGATCGCATCGCCCAGACGCGCGTCGTCCGCGCATGACCCGAGTAGCGGTTCTGCTGGCCACGGCCGGCGGAGCCGGCTACGCCCCCGTCGCACCGGGAACGGTTGGATCCGCGATCGGTGCCATTGCGTACCTTCTGACGCGCCATTGGCCGGCCTCATGGCAGATCGGGCTGGCGGCAGCCGTCACCATTGCGGGAATCTGGGCGGCTGGCGTGGCCGCGCAACATTTCGGCCGTCACGATCCCGGTCAGGTCGTCATCGACGAAGTCTCCGGACAATGGGTGACGCTTCTGCTGACGGGCGCCGGGCCGATCGGCGTCGTCGCCGGGTTTTTCCTTTTCCGGCTGCTCGATGTGACCAAACCCTGGCCGGCCCGGCGCATGGAGACGCTGCCGTCGGGGCTCGGTATCATGGCCGATGATCTGATGGTGGCCCTTTACGGCAACGTTCTCTTGCAGATTGGCGCCAGAGTCGTGTCCGGGGCGGCTTGATGCGCGAGCTGCGGACGGCCGAGATTCTCGCGGTCGGCAGCGAGTTGCTCACCGCGCATCGGCTCGACACGAACTCGCTGTTCCTCACCGGCCGCCTGAACGAGCTCGGGATTGACGTCCGGACCAAAGCGGTCGTCGGCGACGACCGCGGCGATCTTGGCGCCGTGCTGCGTGACGCGTTGGCTCGCGCCGATCTCGTCGTCACGAGCGGCGGGCTGGGACCGACCGAGGACGATCTCACTCGCGAAGCCGTTGCCGAAGTCCTCGATCTCGCGCTCGACGAAGACGCGGACGTGCTTGCGTCGATCCGCGCGCGGTTCGCGCGTCGCGGGTTCCCCATGCCGGAACGCAACCGCCGCCAGGCGTTCGTGCCGCGCGGCGCAACCGTGCTCCCGAATGCCAACGGGACGGCGCCAGGGTTATGGATCGAAGCGGGCGAGCGGATTCTGATTCTCCTGCCCGGTCCGCCCCGCGAGCTGCAAACGATTTTTGAGACTCACGCGGCGCCGAGACTCGAAGCGCGCGCCCCCGGACAGCGGCTGCGGCGCCGCGTGCTCAAGCTCACAGGCCGCGCGGAATCTCAGGTGGACGAGGTTGCCCAGCCGATCTACACGCCGCTCACGCAGAACCCGGTCCCGATCCAGACGACGATCCTCGCGACGCCGGGACAGATCGAGCTGCACTTGTCCGCGCGCGGAACCGACGTGGCGGCGATGGACGAGGCGCTCGACGCGGGCGTCACGCAACTCGCTGCGGCCCTCTCGCCGGCCGTTTTCAGCGTCGACGGGCGCAGTCTCGAGCTGGTCGTCGGCGATTTGTTGAACGAAAAGAAATGGACAATCGCGGTGGCCGAATCGTGTACGGGCGGACTCGTGCTCGGCCGTCTGACGGAGGTTCCAGGGAGCTCGGCGTGGGTGATCGGCGGCGTCGTCGCGTACGCGAACGACGTCAAGCTGCGCCAACTCGGAGTCGCCGCGCCGTTGCTCGAGGAGCACGGGGCGGTGAGCGAACCGGTTGCTCGCGCCATGGCTGAAGGTGTCGCCGCCGCGCTCGGTGCGGATATCGGCGTCGCGGTCACCGGCATCGCCGGTCCTTCGGGCGGGTCGGACGCAAAACCGGTCGGCACGGTCGTCATTGCGGTCGCCGGCGCCATCGACGGCGTGCGAACGTTTCGTTTTCTCGGTGACCGTCAGATGGTGCGCCTGCAGTCAGTGGCCGCGGCGCTGGACCTGGTCCGCCGAAAGACCTCCGAGGTCGTTCTACGGAAAACGTAAAAGGATCGCAGCGATCGTTTCTCGCAATCGCGCCGGACGACACGTCGCGGGCGAAGCTGGAATCGCTGCTCCAGGAAATCGAGCGCGTGCTGCCGGACACCACCCCCGCGCTTCGCTGGACGCCCGCCGCAAACATTCACCTGACGCTGCATTTTCTCGGGAACCTTGATTCGGACCGGCAGGCCGCGGTTCGTTCGCGATTGGCCGATCCGCTCGCAACTGCGCCGTTTGACTTGTCGTTGGGCGATCTCGGGACATTTCCCACCTCGGGTCCGCCGAAGATTCTCTGGATCGCGGTGGGTGAGGGGCGACAGGAGCTCGCCGCGATCCATCGTGAGCTGGGTGTTCGCCTCCGCGCGTCGGGTGTGACGATCGAGGATCGGCCGTTTTCGCCGCATCTGACGCTGGCTCGGGTGCGGGACGCCGAGCGGCGCCGCGTGCGCCGGCTGCCGGCGGAGTTGCGCCGCGTGCCAATCAGTCGAATCCAGTGGCACGTCGGCGACGTGACGCTCTACTTCAGCGATCTCTCCGGTCCAGCGCCGAAGTACGACGCGGTCCAGCGCGTCGCGCTGCGTTTAGAATGAGTCTGCATGCGATCGGACCCGACGCGTCAGACCGCGATCCTCGGCGCCGGCAGCTGGGGCACGGCACTCGCGATCCATCTGGCGAACGAAGGCCATGACGTCGCGCTCTGGGGCCGCGACCCGGCGCTGCTCGACGAAATGGCGGCCCGGCGGTGCAACCCGACGTATCTCCCTGACATTCGGTTTCCCGCTTCCGTCCGCGTCGAGATGTCGCTCGGCGACGCGCTGGCAGGCGCGTGCTATGTGATCGTCGCAGTGCCGTCACACGGGTTGCGCCATGTCGTGCGCGCCGCCGCGCCTCACGTTCCCGCCGAGGCCATTCTCGTCAGCGCGACAAAGGGATTGGAAACCGACACGCTGCAGCGGATGTCCCAGGTCATCGTCGAAGAGACAGGCGGCAAGCATCCTGTTGTGGTGCTGTCGGGCCCGAGCTTCGCGTCGGAGGTGGCGCGGCAGCTGCCGGCGGCGCTCGTCGCGGCGTCCGCCGATCGCGACGCGGTGCCCGCCGTCCAGCACGCGCTTCGCGGGCGCGCGTTTCGCGTCTACGGATCCGAAGACGTCGTCGGCGTCGAAGTGGGCGCGGCGCTCAAGAACACGATCGCCATCGCCGCCGGCGTCGTCGAGTCGCTTCACCTGGGCCATAACGCGCTCTCGGCGCTGATTACGCGCGGGCTCGCCGAGATCTCACGTCTGGCGTGCGCGATGGGCGGACGGCGGGAGACGCTAGCCGGCCTCAGTGGTCTCGGCGATCTCGTGCTGACGTGCACGGGCTCGCTCAGCCGGAATCGCCGCGTCGGATTGGAACTGGGACAGGGCCGGACACTCGACGCCATTCTGTCGGGAACGAAGATGGTGGCTGAGGGGGTCCGCACGACGACCGCCGCGCTCTCGCTCGGGCTTCGTCACGAGGTCGAGCTGCCGATCACGGCGCAGATGGCGGAGGTGTTGTCGGGCCAGAAGACGCCGCGCGAAGCCGTCGGCCACCTGATGCTGCGGCCTCAACGCGACGAGGCCGACGTGCAGGCGGTGTAATGGCCTCGTGGTTCGGACGAATCCGTGACGGTCTGGCCAAGACCGCGCGGCAGATTCGCGAGCGGTTGGGCGAGACGGTCGGAATCGAAGCCGACGCGTCCGTCCGTCCGGCCGGGCGCGCAACCGGCGTTGAGCGAATCGAGACGTTCGACGCGCTCGAGGACGCAATGATCGCCGCCGACGTGGGTCTGCCCGCGACGGCAAAGATCGTCGAGGCCGTCCGCGACGACGGACGCGGGTCGCTCGGCGAGCGCGTCGGCCGCGTGATGCAGCGGATCCTCACGGATGTTCCTGCCGCTCCGGCAATCTCTACCCGGCCTCACGTGATTCTCGTCGTGGGGGTCAACGGGACCGGCAAGACGACCACCGTTGGCAAGCTCGCGAACTTCTACCACTCGAATGGCCAGTCAGTGCTGGTTTGCGCCGCGGATACATTCCGCGCCGCGGCGGTGGAGCAGCTGGCCATCTGGGTCGAGCGCGCGCAGGCCGATTTCATCCGCGCGCAATCCGGGGCCGATCCCGCTGCCGTGAGCTTCGACGCCGTCGCCGCCGCCAAAGCGCGCGGCCGCGACGTCGTCATCGTCGACACCGCCGGCCGTCTGCACACGCGGACGAATCTGATGGCCGAGCTGGACAAGATCCGCCGGGTCGTCGCGCGTGAGGTCGAGGGCGCGCCGCACGAAGTGCTGCTCGTGCTCGACGCGACGGTCGGCCAGAACGGGCTCGTCCAGGCCCGGGAGTTCATGGCGGCCAGCGGCGCCAACGGCATCGTGTTGACGAAGCTCGACGGTACGGCGAAAGGCGGTGTGGCCGTGGCGATCGCCCACGAGTTGAAGCTGCCGATTCGGTACCTGGGCGTCGGCGAAGCGATCGACGACCTGGTGCCGTTCGATGCTGGAGCGTACGTCGACGCGCTCTTCACCGACAAATGATCGACGACGTCGCGTTGATGGATCGCGCGCTCTTTCTGGCCGAGCGCGGACGCGGCCGCACCAGCCCGAACCCGATCGTCGGCGCCGTGGTGGTCTCGGCAGACGGGATCGTCGTCGGTCAGGGCGCGCACCTCTGGGCCGGCGGACCGCACGCCGAAATCGTCGCGCTCGACGTCGCCGGCAGCCGCGCCAAGGGCGCAACCCTTTACTGCACGCTCGAGCCGTGCGCGCACACGGGACGCACCGGACCGTGCGTCGAGCGCATCGTCAGCGCCGGGGTGTCACGCGTTGTTGCCGCAGTTGAAGATCCGAACCCTCGAGTCGCCGGCCGGGGATTCGACTTTCTGCGGTCGCATGGCGTGCAAGTCTTGCCCGGGGTTGGCCGCGAGCGCGCACGAGTTCTGAACGCCGCGTTCTTCACGTGGGTCACGCGTCGGCAGCCGTTCGTGATCCTCAAGGTGGCGGTTTCGGCTGACGGATTCGTCGGCCGGACCGATGGTCCCGTGAGACTCACCGGAGTCGTCGCCGACCGTTACTTCCACCGGCAACGTGCCGAGGTCGATGCGATCGCGGTGGGGTCAGGGACGGTGCTGATCGATGACCCGGCGCTCACCCCGCGCGGCGCCTACCGCGAGCGGCCGCTGACGCGGGTGATCTTCGACCGGCGCGGCAGAATCCCTGAGAATTCCCGCGTTTTCTCGACCCTGTCGGCCGGCCCGGTCATAATGATCGTGTCCGAGGCTGCCGTTCGATCGAATCCCGCACGCGTCGAATTGCTCGAGCGCAGGGGAGTCACGTTCGAACAGTGGGGCGATCAGCCGCTCCAATTCGTGTTGACGCAACTGGGTGCCCGCGACGTTCTCTCGCTCCTGGTTGAAGGTGGGCCGACGCTCCAGCAGTCTTTTGCCGATTCAGGGCTGGTGGATCGCGTGCAGTGGGTTGAAACGCCGAAGAAGCTGACGACAGGCGTCCGGCCGTTCGTTCGTCAGCGATTGAAAGCGTCGGGATCGCCAGGGCCGATCGCGCTCGGCGACGACGTGCTCACGGAGTTCGATGTTCACGGGATTGATTGAAGCGACCGGGCAAGTCGAGCGGATTGCGGCGACACCGGCAGGACGAGTGCTGCGTGTCTCGACCCCGCTCGGCGCGGAGCTCTCGGCGGGCGACAGCATCGCCGTGAACGGCGTGTGCCTCACCGTGTCATCGCGCGATGAGTCGGGCTTCGAAGCCGTCATCTCGCCCGAAACGCTGCGAGTGACGTCCCTCCTGACCGCGAGCGAAGGCCGGCTTCTCAATCTCGAGCGGCCGCTGCGTGCCGATGGACGGTTCGGCGGGCATTTCGTGCTCGGCCATGTCGACGGCGTCGGACGCGTGACGACGATCCGGCCGGATGGCGACTGCTACTGGCTGGAGATCGAGCTGCCCGCGAATTTGGCGGCGTACGTCATTCACAAAGGCTCAATCGCGATCGACGGCATCAGCCTCACCGTCGCGGCGCTCGCGGAGAATCGCGTCAGCGTCCAGATCGTGCCGTTCACATTCGAGAAAACGACGCTCCGGGACGCGCGCGCAGGCGATGCGGTCAATCTCGAGGTCGACGTGATCGGAAAGTATGTCGCGCGTCTGCTTGGAGAGAAGCTTGTAGAGGCGGGGCTTCCGCCTTCGCGAAGCTGAAGCTACGGCGGGACAAGTCAGCCCCGCCGGACTGACCGGCCCTGAAGGGCCGGCGTACATTTCGGAAGGGATGAAATGACGGGCTCACTGCATCTTGCCAAGGGCCGGAAGGCGAAGTCGCCGTTCACGTCGGTCGACGAGGCCGTCGAGGCCATTCGCGCCGGCCGGATGATCATCGTCGTCGACGATGAGGATCGCGAGAACGAAGGCGATCTCACGATGGCGGCGTCGGCGGTGACGCCCGAGGCCATCAATTTCATGGTGACGCACGGCCGCGGGCTGGTCTGTCTCGCGATGACGCCTGAGCGTCTCGATCATCTGGACATCCCGCTCGAGGTTACGGACAACTCCTCGCGTCGTGACACCGCGATGTGCGTGTCGATTGACGCCAAGCAGGGCACGACGACGGGTGTCTCGGCGGCCGATCGCGCGCGGACGATCCAGACCGCGATTGCGACAGACTCTGGCCCGCGCGATCTCGCGCGGCCTGGTCACGTCTTTCCGCTGCGCGCGCGGACGGGCGGCGTGCTCGTGCGCGCCGGTCACACCGAGGCTGCCGTCGATCTCGCGCGGACTGCCGGGCTGACGGCCGCGGGCGTCATCTGCGAAGTCATGAACACGGACGGGACGATGGCCCGCGTGCCGGCGCTCGCGAAGTTCGCCAAGCGGCACAGGCTGCCGATGATTACGATCGCCGATCTGATCCGCCACCGGATGCGGACCGAAAGTCTCGTGCGCCCGGTCGCCAAGGCCACGCTGCCCACGCACCACGGGATCTTTGCCATCCACGCGTACGAGAGCCTGATCGACGGCCAGACGCACGTCGCGCTCGTCCGCGGCGATATCGCCGACGGCTCCAACGTCGTCGTGCGGGTCCACTCGAAATGCCTGACGGGCGATGTCTTCCACTCGATGCGATGCGACTGCGGACTGCAGCTCGACGCGGCGATGCAGCGGATCGCGCTCGAGGGCCGGGGCGTCCTGCTCTATCTCCACCAGGAAGGGCGCGGCATCGGTCTCGCGAACAAGATCCGCGCGTACGAGCTGCAGGATCAGGGGCTCGACACCGTCGAGGCGAACGAACGGCTCGGCTTCAAGGCTGATCAGCGCGACTACGGCATCGGCGCGCAAATCCTGCGGAGCCTCGGCGTTCGCACGATGCGCCTCCTCACCAACAATCCGCGCAAGTTCGTCGGGCTCGAAGGCTATGGATTATCAGTCGTCGAGTCGTTGCCGCTCGAGATCGCGCCTTCGACCGAGTTCACGCGGCGCTATCTGAAGACGAAGAAGGACAAGCTGGGACATACCCTGAATTCCGTCTGAAGACCTGAGGCTGAGAAGGCGCGGAGGCCCGGAGGCGCGGAGGCTGGGAGACGCAAGCGGGCCCTCCGGCTTCCAAGCTCTCTGACTTCCGGGCTCCCAGGCTCCGAGCCTCCGAGGCTCCCAGCCTTTCCCCGATTCCTGCTACGATAACTGTTTGCGTTCGGGCCGGTTAGGCCCGGCGGATGGTCACCAGCGGCCGCGTGGACTGCCATGCTCGAAACACTCAGCACCCGGCTGCAGGACGTCTTTCGAACCCTCCGTGGCGAAGCCCGGCTCACGGACGCGACGGTCGACGCCGCGCTGCGCGAAATCCGGCTGGCGCTGCTCGAAGCGGATGTGAACTTCCGCGTCGTGAAGGCGTTCATCGAGCGCGTGCGGGTCAAAGCGGTCGGCGATGAAGTTCTTCGGAGTCTGACGCCGGCCCAGCAGGTCGTGCGCATCGTCCGCGACGAGATGCTGGGGCTCTTCGGGGACGCGCCGGGTGGACTCTCGGAGGGCGCGCCCGCGCCGCGTGTCGTGCTGATGCTCGGCCTGCAGGGGTCGGGCAAGACGACGACGTCGGCGAAGCTGGCGCAGTGGCTGACGAAGCAAGGCCGCCACCCGATCATGGTCTCGACCGACGTCCGCCGGCCGGCGGCGATCCAGCAGTTGTCGGTGCTGGGCGGACAGATCGGGACGCGGGTGCACGACCCGGCAGGCGATTCGGATCCCGTGAGCCGCGCGAGTGGCGCGCTCGGCGTCGCGCGCAACATGGGCTTCGACACGTTGATCGTCGATACAGCCGGCCGGCTGCACATCGACGACGAGCTGATGGCGGAGCTGGCGGCGATCAAGTCGGCGGTTGCGCCCGCCGATCTGCTCTACGTCGCCGACGCGATGACCGGCCAGGACGCGGTCAGGAGCGCCGGCGAGTTTCACCAGCGCATCGGCGTGACGGGTGTAGTCCTCACGAAGATGGACGGCGATGCGCGGGGCGGCGCCGCGCTGTCGGTGGTCGGCGTCGTTGGCGTACCGATCGCGTTCGTGGGCGTCGGCGAGCGGATCCAGGATCTGGATGCGTTTCACGCCGATCGCCTCGTCTCGCGGCTGCTGGGGATGGGCGACGTGCTGTCGCTCATCGAGCGGGCCGAGGAGGCGATCGACGACGAGAGCCGCGCGCGGCTGGAAAAAAAGACGCGTCTCGACGATTTCACGTTCGAGGATTTTCGCGATCAGCTGCGGGCGCTGAAGAAGATGGGGCCGCTCGAACACGTGCTGGGCATGATCCCGGGGTTCGGTGCGCTCAAGCAGTTGAACGAGCAGAAGGCGGACCTGGATCCGAAGGAGCTCGATCGGCTCGAGGCGATCGTCAACTCGATGACCGCGGCCGAGCGCCGCAATCACACGATCATCAACGGGAGCCGCCGGAAACGGATCGCGCGCGGGAGCGGGACGAAAGTCGAGGACGTCAATCGCGTGCTGAAGCAGTTCGTCGAGATGCGCAAGATGCTCAAGGCGGTGCAGGGCGTGGCCGGCGGCGGCCGCAAGGGCCGCCAGCGGCTGATGAGCATGCTGGGGAAGATGGGGAGATGAGCTGTAGCAACTTAGAACTCAGAACTTAGAACTCAGAACTTTAGAGGTTGGGTGTTCCAGTTCTAAGTTCTAAGTTCTAAGTTCTGAGTTGCAATCGACAGTGCCATTGGAGGTGACATGCTAGCGATACGTTTGCGGCGGGCGGGATCGAAGAACCGGCCGTTCTTCCGCGTGGTGGTGACGGAAAGCCGGTCGGCGCGCGAAGGGCGGTTCGTCGAGGTGCTCGGGTCGTACAACCCGAGGACGAAGCCGGAAACTCTCAACATCGATCGCGAGCGGCTGGCGCATTGGCTCAAAGCGGGCGCGCAGCCGTCGGACACGGTGCGGACGCTGGTCGATCGCCTGCCGCCGCCGGCGCCGGCCGAACAGGCCGCGTCGTGAGCAAGGCCGGTGACGTCGTGCTGGTCGTGGCCCGCGCGCTGGCGGGCCGCCCCGACGCGGTGAACGTCGAGGAGTCCGATCGCCGCGGGCAGCTCATCATCGAGCTGTCGATGGCGCCGGGCGAATTGGGCCGCATCATCGGCCGGCAGGGACGCACCGCGGCGGCCGTGCGGACGCTCGCCGCGGCCGCAGGCGAGCTGGACGGCAAGCGAGTCGTCGTCGATTTCCGGGACGATTGAGATTTTTTGCCTTGTGCCTTCTGCCTTCATCAGGGCGGCGCGGGTGACTGACAACACGTGGGACGACATGGTGACGGTCGGCAGGGTCGTCAGGCCCCACGGCATTCGCGGCCAGGTCGTCGTCGCGCCGGAAACGGATTTTGCGAGCGAGCGATTTCGAGCGGGAGCGGTGGTGAACGTCGCCCGAGACGGGCGCACCGAAGCGCTCAACGTGACGGCGGGCCGCGAGCACGACGGCCGCTGGATCGTCGGGTTCGAGCAGGTGGCGTCGATTGAGGCCGCGGAGACATTGCGAGGCCTGGAGCTGCGGATTCCCGCAGCAGACGTGCGCGCGCCAGGGCCGGGCGCGTATTACGTGCACGACCTCGTGGGATGCCGCGTGATCACGCTGGCGGGGGATCTCGTCGGCACAGTCGGCTACGTGCGGCTCGACGCAGGGACGGCGCTGCTGGAAGTGACGTCCAAAAAGGGGGAGATTCTGGTCCCGCTGGCCGAAGACATCTGCCGGCGGATCGACATCGCGGGCAAGACGATTGTGATCGACGCCCCTGCAGGGCTGATCGATCTGAATCGATAGACGAGTGTTCGAGGTCAGTCGCGGTGAGAATCGACGTCATCACGATTTTTCCGGCGATGATCGAGGCCGCGCTCGCCGAGGGCGTGATCGGCCGGGCGCGCGCGCGGGGCGTGCTCGATATTCGGGTCCGCGACCTTCGGGACTACACGGAGGATCGCCATCGCACCGTCGACGATGTGCCATACGGCGGCGGGCCGGGGATGGTCATGAAGCCCGAGCCGCTGTTTCGGGCGGTGGAAGCGGCGGTTGACGTGGAGGTTGAGAAGGAGGAGCCGCGGCGATCGGCGCCGGTAATCCTGATGACGCCGCAGGGCCGGCTTCTGACGCACGAGGTCGCGACGCGGCTGAGCGCGCTCGAGCGGATGGTCGTCATCTGCGGGCGGTACGAAGGCGTCGACGAGCGCGTGAGCCAGGCGCTGGCGACCGAGGAGATCTCGATCGGCGATTACGTGCTGAGCGGCGGGGAACTGCCCGCGCTCGTGCTGATCGACGCGGTCGCACGGCTGGTCCCGGGCGTCGTCGGCGACGCGGATTCAGTCGTGACGGAATCGTTTGCGGATGGTCTGCTGGACTATCCGCACTACACGCGGCCGGCCGTGTTTCGGGGACTGGCGGTGCCGGATGTGCTGGTCTCCGGCAATCACGGCGAGATCGAGCGCTGGCGCGCGCAGCAACGGGTACGGCGCACCGAGGAACGGCGGCCGGACCTGCTGAACCGAGAGAAATAGATGGGAGAGAGCGATGAGAGCGATTGAAACGGTCGAACAGGCGCAGCTGGTGAAGCGCCCGCCGATGCGGTCCGGAGACACGGTCCGCGTGCACGTCAAAGTGCGCGAAGGCGACAAAGAGCGCATTCAGATTTTCGAAGGCACGGTGATCGGCATGCATCGCGGCGGACTCCGCGCGACGTTCACCGTGCGCAAGGTGTCGTTCGGGCAGGGAGTCGAGCGGATTTTCCCGCTGCACTCCCCGACGATCGATCGGATTGACGTCGTGCGCGGCGCCAAGGTGCGGCGCGCCAAGCTGTACTTCCTGCGCGACCTGAAGGGCAAGGCGGCGCGGATGAAGGAACAGAAGCGATTGGCGTAGAGTGGTGTCGTGACACGCCCTCGAGCGTCACGGACCCTCGAGAATTCGATTCGACGATATGGGTACGTGCACGTCGCGGGCGTGGACGAGGTGGGCCGCGGATGCCTGGCCGGCCCCGTCGTGGCCGCGGCCGTCATTCTCAAGCCTGACTGCTACGTCGTGGGCGTCGCCGACTCGAAGGTGCTCACGGCCGAGGATCGCGAGCGGTTGTTCGACGGCATCTGCGGCGCCGCGGTCAGCTGGCACGTCTCGATCGTCGAACCCGAGGAAATCGATCGCATCAACATCCACCGCGCGTCGCTCCAGGCGATGCGCGAGGCGATCCTGTCGCTCGTGCCGCTGCCGGGCTTCGTGCTCGTCGACGGCTTCAAGGTGCCTGATTTGCTGATGCCGCAGCGTCCCATCATCCACGGCGACCGCCGGTCGACGGCGATCGCGGCGGCGTCCATCCTCGCGAAGGTCACCCGCGATCGGCTGATGACCGAGCTGCACGCGCGCGATCCGCGCTACGGCTTCGACCAGCACAAGGGATACGCGACCAAGGCGCATCTGGACGCCGTCGGTCGGTTCGGCTACTCGCCGGTGCACCGGCGCACGTTCAGGCCGCCATCCCTGTTTGATACGATTCCGGACTGAGCCGCCGAGCGCCGGAGAGCCGTCATCCGCTTCGTCTCCCGTCTTCTGGTCGCTGCGTATCTCGTCGAGGCGGGGCTCCTGCTCGTCATGGCGCCGTGGACCACTCTCTGGGACCGCAACTTTTTTGCGGACGCCGTGCCGGCCCTCGGCACCTGGATGGCCAATGAGTACGTGCGCGGCGGCGTCACCGGCATCGGTGTCGTCACCGCGTTCGCAGGCCTGCGCGATCTGACCAATGCCGTCCTGGCGCGGCTGCCGCGCGACGCGCCGCAGCCCGGCGAGAACCCTCCGCCTTCGCCGCCCTCGTGATCACGCTGCCGCGGCCGTGCGTGTACCTGGTCACGGATCGCCGCCGGCTGGCCCCGGATGCCCGGACAACTCGTGAAGAGATCCGCGCGCTCGAAACCTGGCTCGACGACGCCCTCGTTGCGGGTGTCGACGTCGTCCAAGTGCGTGAGCGCGATCTGGACGGTGGACCGCTTCGCGATCTGACGGCGCGGCTCCGCGATCGCGCGCGCGCCGGCCGGACGCGGATTCTCGTCAACGATCGGGCCGACGTCGCGGCTGCGGCAGGCGCACACGGCGTCCACTTGCGGGCCGACTCCGCGCCCGTCGATCGCGTGCGCACGCTCGGGCCGGACGACTGGATCGTCGGCCGTTCCGTGCACACCGCCGCTGAAGCGCGCGCGGCAGGCACCGCGGGCGCCGACTACGTGCTGTTCGGCACGATGTTCGGCGGCGGGACGAAGGGCGATCCGGCCCGCGTTGCGGGAATCGACGCGTTGACCGAAACCGTGCGGGCCACGCGGGCGCCGGTGATTGCGATCGGAGGAATCGACCCCGCCCGCGCAGCCTCCTGTATCGCCGCGGGCGCGGCGGGCGTCGCGGCGATTTCGATCTTCCTGCCCGAGGGCCGGGCGCCGCTCGCGATGGGCATCGCGCGCGCGGTCGACGCGCTGCGTCAGGCGATGACCTCGGGTTTCGGTGTCGATACGTAACTCACAGTCGAGCTCGAGCCCTCGAAACCCGAGGTCTTCTGCCACAACGGGAAACCGCGTTAGAGTACTTCGCGATTGACCGAATCCCTCGGTTTCCGGCTCAAGGGCGCGCGCGAAGCGAGCGGTGTGTCGCTCCGCGACATCGCCGCCAAGACCAAGATCTCCGTGTCGGCGCTCGAGGCGCTCGAGCGCAACGATTTCTCACGGCTGCCGGGCGGGATTTTCAGCCGCGCGTTCGTGCGGAGCTACGCGATCGCTGTGGGTCTCGATCCGGAAACGACGGTCCAGGAATTTCTCGACGAGATGAAACAGTCCGAGAACGAGGCGGCGCGCGTCGCGTCGACACCATCGGAGGTGACGCCGGAAGATCGCGCATTCCTCGAGCGTCAGAAGCGGGCGATCCGGCTGTTGCAGATTGCGGGCGTGCTGGTCGTCGTCGCCGCCGGCACGGGCGCGGCGCTGGCGTACATGAAGTGGAAAAAGTCCGCGCCGGCCGACGCGCCGGCAGCCGCCGTCGCGCCGCCGTCTTCACCGTCGCCCGCCTCTCCGGCGTCTGCGCCGGGCAGCAGTCCGCCACCATCGACAGGCGCTGCATCGCCGGCGGCCGGGTCGTCGCAGCCGCCTCCGAGATCGTCCACGACAACGCCTGCATCGCCACCGCCCGCGGCTGGGACGAGTCAGGCGCCTCCGGTCACTGTCGTGCCACCCGAAGCGCCGGCACCGGTGCCGGTGCCGCCGGCGCCAGCCGAACCATTGACGATCGAATTCGAGGTCACGTCGGCGTGCTTCGTCGAAATTGCCTCGGACGGCCGCGTCTCTTTTTCTAAGGCGATGGAACCCGGCGAGCGCCAACGGATCCAGGCACAGAAGGAACTGCGACTGAAGGTCGGTGACGCGGGCGCCTTCGTCTGGTCGGTCAACGGCAAGCGCGCGCGCAGCCTCGGCGCCGCCGGATCAGCGAGACAGGCCACCGTCACGCAGGCGAACTTCAAGCGCTTTCAGCGGTAGTTTCTAGTTCTTGTTCGGCCTGCCGGCCCATTCAGATCGCATCTGCGACAGTCCATCCATGTAGACGGCGGCGCGCTGACGTTCGTCTTCGGTGGGCATCGACTTGAGCAGTTGCACCGCGCGGGCGAGATCCTTCTGGATCGTTTTCTTCGTCGCGTTGTAATAGAGACGACGGATTTCCTCGAGCGGATCGACGGGGGCCACGTCAGCTCTCGGCGATCTGAAGGCCGTCGTGTTCGAGCGAGAAGGGCAGCACGGTGGCGCCGCCGGACGCGAGCGCCGTGGCCACGGCGTCGCGGCGGTCGGGATCGACGAAACAGAACAGACAGCCGCCGCCGCCCGCCCCGCAGACCTTCCCGGCGAGCGCGCCCGCAGACCGGGCCTGTGCGAACAGCTCGTCGATCCGGTCCGTCGTCACCGTTGGGCCCAGGCGCTGGCGATGTTCCCATTCACAGGCCAGCTGTTTCGCGACGCCCGTCCAGTCCGCGGACTCGACCGCCGTTCGCAATCCGAGCGCGGCGTCTCGAATGCCGTCGAACGCCGCGACCACCTCGGGATCGCCGCTGATCCGGCGGCACATGACGTCCCAGTTGTTGATGCCCGAGTTCCTGGACGCGCCGGTATAGGCCAGGACGATGCGCGATTCGAGCTCCGGCAGTGCGACGGCGAGCGGCACACGCCGCACGCCGGTGACCCCGAGCTCGACCGCGGACACGCCGCCGTAGAGTGCCGGACGATAGTCCTGCACGCCGGTCGGTACGTGGATGACCTGCGCCTCGATGTTCATCGCGATGCCGAGCAGGTCGTCGTCGCTCAGCCGGCGCCCGGTCCAGCGGGCGAGCGCCGCGGTGAGCGCGACGTTCATCGCCGACGATCCGGCGATGCCCGCGCCGACGGGCGATTCCGATTTGGTGCGAACCTGGAGGCCTCGCGCGCCGAAATGACGGACGAGCCGTGAAACGAGCGGCAGACGCTCGAGGTCCAGCTGATCGGGTCCCGCCGCCTCGACCCGCTCGCCGGTGTCGTCCGAGACCAGCACGACGCGTCCGTCGTCGCGCGAGGTCAGCGTGCAGCGCGCACGGAGGCTGAGCGCCGCGTTGATCGTCTGCGCACGATCGTGAAAGAGATACAGCGGCCAGATGTCGTACGTGCCGCCGGCGAGATCGATCCGGGTCGGCGCGGACGAGTCGATGCGCACGCGCGCATTATAATGGCGGGCGAATGTCGCGTCGGGAGCTTCGGCGTCACGCTGGACGGCTGGCGATCGTCGGCTTCACCGGTCACGATGTCCCCGGCGATCTTCGCCGGCTCGCCGCCGACTTCGATCTCGGCGGCGTCATCTACTTCGCGCGCAACGTCGCCGAGCCGCAACAGGTCGCCGAGCTCTCCCGCCAGGTCGCCGATCTTCGCCGCGACTGGCCGATCTGGATCAGCGTCGATCAGGAAGGCGGCCGCGTCGCGCGGCTGAAGTCCCCCTTCACCGAATGGCCGCCGGCGATCACCCTGGGACGCAGCGGCGACGAGCAGCTGGCGGAGCGATTCGGGTCGGCGCTGGCTGCCGAACTGCTGGCGGTCGGGATCGACCTTGACTATGTGCCGGTGCTCGACGTGCACACGAATCCGGCGAATCCGGTCATCGGCGATCGGGCTTTATCTCAGCAGGCACAGGACGTGGCGCGCCTTGGCGCGGCGGTCATTCGCGGCTTGCAGAACGCCGGCGTGGCGGGCTGCGGCAAGCATTTCCCCGGCCACGGCGACACGAGCCGTGATTCCCATCACGAGCTCCCGGTCGTCGAGCACGATCGGCGGCGCCTCGACGCCGTCGAGCTCGTTCCGTTCGTGCGCGCCGTCTCCGAGCGGGTCGCGACGATGATGACCGCGCACGTGGTCGTGCCGGCGCTCGACGCCGAGCGTCCCGCCTCGATGTCGACGGCCGTCGTCACCGATCTGCTGAAGGGCACGCTGAGGTTCGACGGCGTCGTGTTTTGCGACGATCTGGGCATGAAAGCGATCAGCGCGACTCGCTCGCTCCCGGAGGCGAGCGTCGAGGCGATCGCGGCCGGCAACGACGTCGTCCTGCTGTGCAACTCGACGGCTGACGAGCAGGTGGCCGCCATCGAAGCGCTGATTCGCGCGGCGGAGTCCGGCCAGCTGTCGCAGACACGGCTGGACGATGCGCTCGCGCGGCAGCGGCGCGTCAAGGAGCGATTCTTCGGCGCGCCGGATCGAAAACCTGTGCCGCTCGCCGCCGTCGGCTGCGCCGAGCATCAGGCGATCGCGCAGGAGATGGCCGCGTGGCGGTAGTGCCGCGGACGAGCGCAGGGCTGATCAAGTTCCGGCCGCTGCGATCGGGAAGTCGAGTCGCGCTGGTCGCGCCGGCCAGCGGCTTCGATCGCCGCGAGTTCGATCTCGGGGTTGCCGAATTGAAGCGGCTGGGCCTCGAACCGGCCTACGACGAGGCGGTATTCGATCGTCGTCCCCTGACCGCCGGCAGCCCCCGCGATCGAGCGCAGTCGTTCCTGCGCGCGTTCGACGAAATGGACGCCGACGCCGTGATCGCGATCCGCGGCGGCTACGGCAGCGTCGAGATCCTGCCGCTGCTCGACGTGGAACGGCTCCGTCAGTCTCGCACCGCGTTTGTCGGCTACAGCGACGTCACATCGCTGCACAGTTTTTTTGGCGCAGCCGTCGGTCTCGCCTCCGTGCATGGGGCGATGGTCGATCGCCGGCTGGCGCGAGGCGACACGGCGTACGATCCCGATACGTTTCTGAAGAGCCTCAGCACCGAGCCGCTTGGCGATCAGTCGCCTCCGGGGCTCGAGACACTGCAGCCCGGCATCGCCACCGGTCCACTCGTCGGCGGCACGCTCACGCAGCTGCTCGCATCGTTCGAGACGCCGTACGCCTTCCGCCCGCCCGACGGCCACGTCCTGTTTCTCGACGAGGTCGCCGAGCGTCCGTATCGGCTGCATCGCATGCTCACGCAGCTTCGGCTCAGCGGCCGTCTCGCTCGCGCATCCGCCCTCGTCTTCGGTCAGCTGCCGCAATGCGACGAGCCAGGCGGGAAGGTGACCGCGCGTGACGTGATCCGCGAAGCGATCGACGGGTTTACGGGTCCGGTCCTGTTCGGGTTTCCCTCCGGCCACACGACGTCGCCGCTCGTCAGCCTCCCGCTCGGCGTCCGCGCCAAGGTCGTCGCGTCACCGGACTCGCCGCGCCTTGTGCTCGAGGAGGCCGCCGCCAGTGACTAAGCGGATCCATTTCATCGGGATTTGCGGCACGGGGATGGCGACGCTGGCGGCGATGCTCAAAGCCCGCGGCTACGACGTCCAGGGATCCGACGCGGGGATCTATCCGCCGATGAGCGACTTCCTCGCGCGCGAAGAGATCCGCGTGTTCGAAGGGTATGCGCCCGATCACATCTCCGGCGCGCTGGACTCCGTCATCGTGGGGAATGCGATCTCACGCGGCAACGCGGAGCTCGAAGAGGTGCTCGATCGGAAGATCCGCTTTCACTCGATGCCGGAAGCGATTCGCGAGCACTTTCTCTGGAGCGCGCGATCGGTCGTCATCGCCGGGACACACGGGAAGACGACGACCACCGCCCTGGTCGGATGGCTGCTCACGGCGTGCGGGCAGGATCCAACGATGCTCGCCGGCGGCATTGCCTCGAACTTCGACAGCAGCTACCGGCTTGGATCCGGACGCGATTTCGTCATCGAGGGCGACGAGTACGACAGCGCGTTCTTCGACAAGACCGCCAAGTTTCTCAAGTACCTCCCGGACATCGCGGTCGTCGGCAATCTCGAATACGACCACGCCGACATTTATCCGGACATGGACGCGCTGCGGCTGGCGTTCCGGCGGCTCGTCAACCTCGTTCCGCGATCCGGCCGGCTGATCGTCGGCGCCGACAGCCCGGAAGCGCGCGTCCTGGCCGCGGCCGCGCGATGTCCGGTCGAGACGTTCGGGCTCGCGCCGGATGCCAACTGGCGGGCAAGCGAAGTTCGCCCTGACGGCCACCGCATGACCTTTCAGCTCACCTCGAACGGAGACCCGCTCGGCCACGTCACGCTGCCGCTGATTGGCGCGCACAACGTCCAGAATGCGCTGGCGGCGCTGGCGGTCGGCCGTGCGACTGGCCTCTCGCCCGAGGAGATGATCCGCGCGCTCAAAGACTTTCGCGGCGTGAAGCGGCGGCTGGAGCTTCGCGGGACGGAACGGGACGTGTCGGTTTACGACGATTTCGCGCATCATCCGACGGCGATTCACGAGACGCTCAAGGCCGTTCGGTGGTCGTACCCGGATCGGCGCATCTGGGCCATCTTCGAGCCGCGATCGGCGACCTCGTGCCGGCGGGTCTTTCAGGACGACTTCGCGCGGGCGTTCGCCGATTCCGGCGCCGACGAGATCGTGCTGGCCGCGGTCTTTCGATCGACGCTGCCGGACGATCAGCGGCTGTCCGTCGAGCAGCTCGTGCGCGATCTGGAGCGCGCCGGCCGGCACGCCCGTCATCTTCCGAAGGTCGACGACATCGTCGCGCTGGTGGCCCGAGAGGCGCGCGAGGGCGATCTCGTCGTCATCATGTCCAACGGCGGATTCGACGGCATTCACGACCGGATCCTGTCAGCGCTCAAGACCTCGGGGGTCGTTTCTTGAGGCGATCTTCCGCAGAAACGACCCCCGAGGTCTTTCCCCGCTGATGCACGCCGAGCGGAAATGACTCCCGAGGTCTTTGACACCCACCTCCGCACGCTCCTGCCGGCGGGACAGATCCAGACGAACGCGCCGCTCGCGCCGCTGACGACATTCCGTGTCGGCGGTCCGGCCGATTGGCTCGTCGAGGTCCGGACCGTCGCCCAGGTCACGGATGTCGTTCGTGCCGCGCGCACCGCCCGCGTACCGGTCACGGTGCTCGGCGGCGGATCGAACGTCGTCGTCTCGGACGACGGGGTGCGCGGCGTCGTGATGCGGATCCACCTGACGGGCATTTCACAGCCGGCGAAGGATCGCGCGCGCGCCGAGGCGGGGGTGACGATCAACGGCCTGGTGCGATGGACGATCTCGCGCGGGCTCGCCGCCCTCGAGGCCTGGGCCGGGACGCCCGGCACCGTCGGCGGCGCGATCTTCGGGAATGCGCATTACGGCGGGAGGAACATCGGCGATCTGATTGCCACCGTCATGCTCGTCACGCCAGCCGGCGAGCCGATCGTCGTGCCGGCCGGCGAGATGGAGTTCGCGTACGACACGAGCCGCTTGAAGCGCACGCAAGAGATTCTGGTGTGGGCGGAGTTCGGGGTCGTGCCTGGCGATCCCGAGCGATTGCGTCAGCGCGCCCGCGAATCGCTCGCCTACCGCAAGGGCACGCAGCCCCTCGCGATGCCGAGCGCCGGTTGCATATTCCAGAATCCGGATCCGTCGCTCGATCGGCTGCCGGCGGGGATCCCCTGGTCAGCTGGAGCGCTGGTCGACCGGGCCGGACTCAAAGGGCATTCCATCGGCGGCGCGCGGATTTCATCCGACCACGCGAACTTCATCGTCAACGACGGCCGCGCGACTGCGCACGAAATCCGGACGCTGATCGAGCGGGCGCGCGCCGCCGTCCGCGATCAGTTCGGCGTGGAGTTGCGAGACGAGGTCGTCTTCCTGGGGAAACATGCCGAATCACAGTAAGCTGAAACCAATGAATAGCGATCACCGTGGCTGATCTCGTCATTCGCGGCGGCCGGCGGCTGTCGGGCAGGATCGCCGTCGAGGGCAACAAGAACGCGGCGCTTCCGCTGCTCGCCGCATGTTTTCTCACCTCGGAGACATGCGAGCTTCGCAACGTCCCTCGCATCCGTGACGTCGCCGTGATGATCGACTTGCTGTGCTCGCTCGGCGCCACAGTCGAGGGAAAGGGGACGTCCACGCTGCGCGTCACCTGCCGCAACGTGACGTCGTCCGAGCCCGATCCGCAGCTGGTCGGCCGGCTTCGCGGGTCCGTTCTGCTGCTTGGCGCGCTGCTGGGCCGGACCGGCCGCGCGACGCTGGCGCCTCCCGGCGGCGACTTTCCGGCGCGGCGCACGATTTCCACTCACGTGCACGCGCTGACGACGATGGGCGCGCGCGTCGTGGACGATGGCACCGAGCATCGCCTCGAAGCACCGGACGGCCTGACCGGCACGTCGGTCTATCTGCTCGAGGCGTCGGTCACGGGCACGGAGACGGCGATGCTCGCCGCGGCGCAGGCCAAAGGTGTGAGCGAGATTCGCCACGCGGCCTGTGAGCCGCACGTCGCGGAGCTTGGCGAATTTCTGGCCGCGATGGGCGCAAAGGTCGAGGGCATCGGCACCTCGACAGTCCGCATCGAGGCGCCCGGACGATTGCACGGCGCGACGCACACGCTGCGCGGTGACTACATCGAAGCGGCGTCCTGGGGCGTCGTCGGTGCCATCACCAATGGGGAAGTTGAAGTGACCGGCGCCGCCCGGACCGACCTGGAACCCATTGCGACCGTGCTCGCAGAAATGGGGCTCGACCACGATCTCGCTGACGGACGGTTCGTCGTCCGTCCCTCCGCGCTGCAGTGCGCGCGCCGAATCACCACCGGGCTCTGGCCCGGATTCCCGAGCGACATCGTCAGCCTCGTCACCGTCCTCGCCACCCAGGCGAACGGCCGAACGCTCGTCCACGACTGGATGTACGAGCTGCGGCTCTTCGCGCTCGAGCAACTCAGCGCGATGCGCGCCGATCTCTTCCTCTGCGATCCGCACCGCATCATCATCACCGGGCCAACAAAACTTCGCGGCCGGACGCTCGACAGTCGCGACATCCGCTCGGGCATGGCACTCATTGCCGCGGCGCTGGCCGCGGACGGGGAGAGCACCGTGTTGGAGATCGAGACGGTGGAGAGAGGCTATGCGAGGTTGGTGGAGAGGCTGAAAGACCTTGGTGCGGATGTGGAGCGGAGAGAGACGTAGACAGCCGAGAAGTACGGTGGAGAAGAGCTAAGAAGTACGGTGGACAAGAACTCTGAAGTACTGGCGGCAAGAACCACAAGTACGCGTGAGAACAACCAAGAAGTTCAAGAATTAGACTCACTCGTCTAGTTGATTCGCTGTGACCTTGGGCCGGCTTTAGCCTTCGGCCTATGGCCTTCGGCCTGACTGCCTACTCAAACCTCAACGCATCAATCGGATCCAGCCTCGCCGCTTTCCGCGCCGGATAGAACCCGAAGAAGATGCCCACGACCGCGGAGAACCCGACCGCCGTGACGACAGCATTCATCGAGATGAGTGTCGGGGAGCGCAGGTAGACCTGCATCGCCTCCGATGAGCCGTAGCCGAGCAGAATGCCGATCGATCCGCCGACGAGGCTGATGACGACCGCTTCGATCAGGAACTGCAGTAGCACGTCGAAGCCGCGCGCGCCGATCGCCAGACGCAGTCCGATCTCGCGCGTGCGTTCGGTGACCGAGACCAGCATGATGTTCATGATGCCGATGCCGCCGACCACGAGCGAGACCCCCGCGATTCCCGCGAGCAGCGACGTCATCGTCTGCGTGGCCTGCGTCCGCGTAGCGATCAGCTCATCCTGCGTCTGCACGCGAAAGTCATCGTCGTCGCCGGGCTCGATCTTGTGTTGAATTCGCATGGCTGCGGTGATGGCGTCGCCCGTCTGCCGCATCTCGTTGGCCGAGCGCGCGGACACGAGAATGTAGTTGAGCCACTCGTTGCCCTGCAGCTTCTTCATCACCGTCGTGTACGGCGCGAGGATCTGGTCGTCCTGGTTCTGACCCGATGAGGACGCGCCTTTGGGCGCCATGACCCCCAGCACCTTGAAGAGCTGATTGCGGACGCGGATCTCGACGCCCGTGGGATCGACGTCCTCGCCGAACAGATTCGTGGCGACGTTGATCCCGAGCGTACAGACCTTCGCCGCGACCGTCACGTCCTGATCGGTGAAGAAGGCCCCGTACTTCATCGGCCAGGATTTGATGAACGTGTAATCCACGTTCACGCCGACGATGTTGGTCTGCCAGTTCTGGTTGCCGTAAATGACCTGCTGGCGCGACTGCATCCCTTCCGAGACGTAGTCCACTTCGGGAAGATCGCGGAGCACTTTCGCGTCGGCCGGAAACAGGCGCGCCGTTCCGCCGCCCTGCCGCACGCCGCCCATGTTCACGCTGCCGGGGAACACCGTGATCATGTTCGTGCCCGCGCCGCGGATCTGCTCCTCGATGGCGGCTTGAGCGCCGGATCCGAGCGCAACCATCGTGATGACGGCCGCGACGCCGATGATCATCCCGAGCATGGTGAGACCCGTGCGCAGCTTGTTGCGCCCGAGCGCCTTGAAGGCGATGCGGAAGGTCATGAGCAGGGACATGACGCGTCAATTCTTGATCAGTTCCGGTGCCGTCTTTGTCTCGTGAGTTGGCGCGGGTTCTTACGGCCTACCGAATGATCTCGACGCCGGCGGGAGGCGTGAAGAAGAAGGATTTGTCTGCCAGGCCGACGTTTTCTTCCAGGTTGACGAATTTGTACGACCACGTGCCCGTCTCATCGATCTTGACGAGCCCGCGCAGTGCCATACTCCGCCGGTCTACCTGCACGATGAGCGACGTGAAATCGGCCTGCGGCGACTTCGGCACGAGCGACAGATGCCATTCGCCCTCGGGTTGCGCGGCCGGCATCGAAACCGCGAAATCGCGCGTGAGATTCCCGCGCCCGGCGAGAAAGAGCAACGCCGTCGACGCTTCGCCTTCTTTCGGGAGCGGACGGACGAGCACGACGCGATCGGTCGGCCGGTAATCCCAGATCTGCAGGCCGTCCGTGACGAGCTCCTTCTTCTCCGGAGCCGTGTACGTCCATCGCATCTTGTACGGCTTCTTCACCATGACCTTGCCGCGTTCGGTGATCTGCTGCGGAAGCGCCGTGCCGCGAAACGACTGCGTGAAATCAGCCCGGAAGTCCTTCACCTGGTCGTAGTGACTCTGCAGCTGCCGCGCGAGCTGATCGGCAGTCGGCGGCGCCTGCGATGTTGCCGGCGCCGACAGAATGACCATCACGACGAACGCAGCGCCGACACGCATAAGTTTGAAGTTCGAAGTTCTGAGTTCGAAGTTAGACGAACGTCAGTTGATCCCGCAGCTTCCCGGCCCCCGCGGATCGCCGCACGTGCCGCACGGGCCAACGGGTGCCGGTGCGGCCGACTTGCTGCTCGAGACCGCGGCGAACACCGACCACTGCTTCTCCAGGCCCCGGCTCTTGCACGCCGGACAGGTCGGCTGGCGATCGCCCGTGACGAACGTCTCGAACCGATGCTGGCAGTCGCGGCAGATGTATTCGAAAATGGGCATCAACCATTCATTGTACCGTGGAGTCAGACATGATTGATGGGACCGCGCTGCTCGCCCTCAAGAACGCCTGGAATGGCGCCGTCGCCGCCGCCGACCGCGTGCGCGACCTTTCGCCGCAGGTGTCGGCGATCGGCGATGCCGGGGATCTCACGCCGGAGGACCTCGACGCCTACCATCAGGTTTCGCTCGCCCATTCGAATGCCGCCCAGGCACTGCGAGGATTGATTGAAGAGCTTCGGCGACAGGCTGGTGCCGGCTAGCGTTTGGCGAGCCGCGCTTTTTTCGGCCGTCACTCTCCTCGTTGTCGCGTCGCCCAGCCGCCCGGAGACAGCCGGCCAGGCCGGCTGCGGCAGGATTCGTGCAAATGGACGAAGCCTTGTCTGCACCGACGGGACGATCTTTCGCTGGCGCGGAGTGACCGCGTTTCGACTCGTCGATCTCGTGGCCGACGGCCGCGAGCAGGAAGCTGTCCGCTATCTCGACTGGGCGCACCGTTCCGGCTTCAACGTCGTCCGCGTGCTGTCCACCCTGTGCTGCTGGTTCGATCTGCCGCCTGAGGCGGGACGCCGCGCGCTCCCCAAAGTGCTGCAGTTGGCCGCCGCGCGAGGGATGTACGTGCAGGTCGTCGCGCTTGCCGGCACCGCGCCACATGAACGGCCCATCGATCTCGAGGCGCAGGTCCGCGCCATCGGTGACATTGCGGCCGCGCACGACAACGCCATCGTCGAGATCGCGAATGAGCCGGCCCACAGTACCCAGGATCAGCGGCTTCACGATTTTGCGTACGTGGATCGACTGGCCGGACTGGTGCCCGAGCAAGTGCTGACGATCGGCGGCTCGGCGTCCACCGACGACGCGACGGGGCCGCCGCTTGGGGATCTGGTCACGCGTCATCTGTCCCGGCTCGACAACGTGTGGGCGATGATGGACCGCGTGCGCGTGCTCGATCGCGTCGCGCAGTCGACGGGCCGGCCCGTGCTGAGCGGCGAACCCTTCGGGGCCGGCGAAAAACGCGTGCCCGGTACGCGCGAGACGGATCCGGATCTCTTTTTCACGTACGGCGCACTTTGCCGCGTCTTCGAGATTTCCTGTAATTTCCACCTCGAAGCCGGCCTCAATGCCGTGCAACCCGGGCCCGTGCAGCAGGCCGCAGCCAGCGCCTTCATCGCAGGAACGAAGGCCGCCCCGGACGAATGGCGGTTGACGTTCACCGAGCTCGGCGCGCAGGACTCGCCGATCTCCCGCGCGCATCTCGGCCACGTCGTCGCGGTGTACTCCGCGCTCGCCGGCAATGAGGGGCTGACCGTGGCATTGGGAATCAGCGGCGATATGGAGCTGCAGTGGCGCGGCTACGAACCGACCGCCGTCGTCCGCGACCGTCCCGCCGTGAAGGTCTGGCGAATCAAGAAACGTGAACCGTGAGCCGGACAGTCGAGCGTCTTCCCCCAACGCGCACGTCCGAGATCGTCTCGGTCCTGTGCGATTCCTTTCACAACTATCCGGTGATGCGCTTTGTCGTCGGGCCCGGTGGCGACGTCGACGAGCGGCTGCGTCACTTGATTGACTTCTTCGTGTTCCGGAGAGCACGGCAGGGCGGACCGCTGCTCGGTGTCATGGACAACAGCGACCTGCTGGCGGTGGCCGTCATGACCCTCCCATCCGAGCCGCAGATGCCAGCCGACGTCGCCGAGCGCCGCGATGCGTTGTGGGCGGAGCTCGGAGATGACGCCAAGACGCGGTACGAGCAGTACGCGGCCGGCGCCTCGAAGGCGCTCGTCGTGGGCCGGCCGCATCATCATCTGAACATGATTGGCGTGCGGGAGGCGGCGCAAGGACAAGGACTGGCCCGGCCGCTCCTCGAGGCCGCGCGGGCGCTGTCCGTTGACGACCCGAATTCCTCCGGCGTCTCGCTCACGACGGAGACGCCGCGCAATCTGACGCTCTATGCACACTTCGGCTACCAGGTCACCGGGCATGCGCGCATTGCGCCCGAATTGGAAACCTGGGGACTGTTTCTCGAACTTCGAACTTCGAACTTAGAACTTCGAACTTAAGAACGGGAGATTCTCGTCTTCCTGCGCCTCCGTCGAGGACGTCGCGGTTCGGGTCTCGGCTGCGGCACCGGGATCGATACATCGGTTGCCCGGCCCGCCATGACGTCACGTCCGAGTCGGGTGAGACTCAACGTCCGGTACTGATCGTTCGACATGTCGAGCAAGCCGCCGACGGCTGCCGATTCGATCCAGCGCTCGATGGATCGCGGCTGCTGGTCGCGCAACAGGCCCGTCGTCGAGAGACGGGTCAGCGTTTCGGGAAGATCGTCGGTCAAGCCGACGAGCATGGCCGTGATGCGTCGCTTGCCGTACCGCTCGCCCGCCCGCGCGACGCCTGAAAGAATCTTGCGGACCAGGAGCAGCTGATCGGCGTCGAGCGTCGCGCGCCTGAGGCAGTTGCCGCAGCCATCGCAAGGTTCCCGCGCCGCCGGATCGCCGAAATATCGAAGGATGGTTGCCCGGAGGCAGCTCGACGTTTCCGCGTAGGAAATCATCCGCTTCAGCTTCGCGTGGTCGAGCTCGCGGCGACGGGCCAGCTCGACCGGATCGACCGCGGCCTTCGGGCGATCCGGGTCCTCCTCGCGTGCCTTGTCGATGAGGTACTCGCGCGTTCTGACGTCGGCGAAATTCCAGAGCAGCGTTGCCGTGGCGCGGCGTCCATCGCGTCCCGCCCGGCCGACCTCCTGGTAGTACGCCTCGACCGATCCGGGAATGTCGGCGTGGATCACCGCGTCGATGTCCGGCCGATCGATTCCCATTCCGAACGCGTTCGTCGCGCACACAACCTGGAGTTTGCCCACGGCGAACCGGTCCTGCACTCGCGATCGCTCGGACTCGGTGAGGCCGGCGTGATACGGCGCGGCGGCCAGTCCCGCGGCCGCGAGCGTTGCGGCGGCCTCTTCGGCCCGGCGGCGCGTGGCGGCGTAAACGAGCGCTCGTCGCGGGCCGACGAGCGTGGGAAGCCGCTCGTGCTTTTCGGTGTCGCCCGACACCGGCACGACACGAAGTTCGATGTTCGGGCGATCGAATCCCGAGACGAACACCCGCGGCTCGCGGAGCCCCAGCAACGCGATGATGTCGTCGCGGACTTCGGGTGTGGCAGTCGCCGTGAAGGCGAGCATGGGCGGCCGTCCCGGGCCGTCGTCGCTGCGCCGGCACTCGAGCGCGGCGGCGGCAAGCCGCCGATAATCCGGGCGGAAATCGTGTCCCCACGCCGAGACGCAGTGCGCCTCGTCGACGACGAACCGCGAGATCGGGGTTGCCGTGAGGGCGGTCATGAATTGCGGCGACGCGAATCGCTCGGGTGCGACGTACAGCAGCCGCAACCCGCCGGCGCGCAGCGCGCCCAAGACCGCATGCCGCTCGGCGGCGCCTTGCGTCGAGTTGAGAGCGCCGGCCGGAATCCCGCGCCGGCCGAGCTCGCCAATCTGATCCTTCATCAACGAAATCAGCGGAGACACGACCAGCGTCAGGCCCGGCAACACGACGGCCGGCAGCTGGTAGCACAGCGACTTCCCGGACCCGGTGGGCATGACGGCCAGCAAATCGTGGCCGTCGATCGCGGATTGGACGACGGGCGCCTGGCCGGGACGGAACGCTTCGTGTGAAAACCTGTGCCGCAGGATGTCGATGAGCGGCTCGGGCATGATGAATTCTACTTGCGAGTCGAGAATGACCTCGGGCATCGCGGCCAGTGCTGCAAACGTCGATCCGTATGACGAGGACCGGGATCCGGCGACTGGTGCGATGAGATCGCAGATTCTGCAAAATCCGCGTGTCAGTGTCGCTGCAGCAGGACCAACGTCATATCGTCGGTCTGACAATTCCCGATGCCGAACTGTTCGAGCTGCACTTCGAGCTCTCGCACGATCAGGTCGGGAGGCGACGCGGCGCGCGGCGCGAAGAAACAGGCGAGACGGTCGAGCCCGAATTCCGTCGATTGGCTGTTCGAGCACTCCGTGAAGCCGTCGCTGTAGAGCACGACGGCGCTTCCGGGATCGATGCGAACCGTGTGGACCTCGTACGTGAATGCCTTCGACACGCCAAGCACCGGGCTCGAGTCATCCAGGAACTGCGTCTCTCCTCCGCGCCGGACGAGCAGCGGCGGACAATGACCGGCGTTGACGTACTGCAGATCCCCCGACGCGGGGTCGAGCACGCACACGCAGAGCGTGACGAACTGATGCTCCAGCGACCGGTCGCAGATGTCCTCGTTGACACCGGGCAGGACCCGATCGAGCCGGGGTTCGTACTTCAGCGCGGTCCTGATTGTCGCCTGGGTGAAGTGCGCGAGCAGCGCCGCGCCGAGACCCTTCCCCGACACGTCGCCGAGCACGAATCCGATGCCGCCGGACGGCAGTTCAAAGTAGTCATAGAAATCGCCGCCGACCGCGTAACAGGGCTGACTGTCGCCGAAAATCCGGTAGCCGGCCAGCGGCGGACTCGCGTGCGGAAGCAGAAGTTTCTGAATGCTCCGCGCGGCATCGAGCTGCTTGTAGAGTTCCGCAGGGGCGGTCGCGCGGTTCGTCTGGCGGAGCGGCGCCCGGCTGGCGACGATCCGCCCGGCGAGCCGCTCTTGAAGCGACCATGCGTCGGTCTCCGACGTGCTTCCGGTGTCCTCGTCCGCTGGTCCGGATTCACCGAGCTCGAAGACGAGCCGGCACGCGCCGAGGACGATCTCATCGCCGTTCGACAGCGGAGCAGCCGCGGCGATTCTCACGCCGTTCAGAAGCACCCCGTTGCGGCTCAATGCGTCGTCGATGAGATACCCCTGCGGGTGCCGGGTGATGACGGCATGCTGGCGCGAAATGCTGGCGTCCGGGATCACGACGTCTGAGGCGAGGGACCGGCCGATGGTCGCTCGGCGGGCTGCGAGATCGTGGTGCAGCACCTCTCCGGACCTGAGCTCGATCCGGAGGCGCGCGCCTTTGACGAGGGGCGTGCCGCGCACGTCGGGCACCGGCAGCGGAGTCATGGATGCGTATGAAGCGAACGGCGCGGTTCGTTACAGTCCCGGCCCGACCGACCGAATCTGCTGCAGGTCCTTGATCGCGCCGGACAGCATCACTTCCAGCTTTTTGTTCGTCGTCGCCGATCGCGCGGCGGCGTAGGCTTTCATCGCGCGATCCACGTCGAAGGTCAACATCGCCGCCGACGCGATCCCGAGCTGCGGGCGGTACCAATCAGGCGCGGCTTTGGTCGCCAACTCGAAGAACCGGCGGGCCATCGCGGGTTCGCGCACAAGGAGCGCAATGTCGCCGGCCGAGACGAGGCCTCCGGCGTCGAGGCTCGCGCCGCCGAGCTTCTGCAGAGCCTGGCGAGCGCCGCGCCGGTCGCCTCCCGTGACTTTGTCCGCCGCGTCGACAATGAACCGCTCGGGCGCATTCTTCGGCGCATCGGCCGGCAGGATTGCGGCGATCGGCAACAGCGCGAGGCTCGTCTCCCACGGAATCGGCTGCGGCTTCAGCATCATCGAGATGGGGACGACGACGGCGTGCGGCAGGTGATCGCGAGCGGTGATTTCCAGCACCCACAGGCCTCGCGTGACGCCAAGCAGCGACCATTCGCCTTGTTCGTTGGCGGCGGCGCGAAACTCGCGCTGGCCGCCGAACGGCCGCGCCAGCGGGCCCCGGAGCGCGTCGGTGTGAATGCGCGCGCCCGCGAGCGGGCCGCCGCCTTCAACGAGGACCTGACCGTTGACACGAAGCGTCTCGGCCTCCTGACGCACGGCGGCGAAACCGCTTCCTGCGACCAGGCATGCCGCGACCACGAGACCGCGTCGACCTCGCATGGCGATTCTGTTGTCGAAGGACGAATCAGCAGTATCATCCGTCCGGAGCGCGCCATGCGCAAGTCGAGCGCACTTCTTTGTCTGCTTCTCTCTCCCGCGATCGCCGGCGCCCAGGAGACGTCACCTGACGCGCACGAGTCCGTCGAAGTCGTCGCGCCGTCTGATGTCCGGCCGCCGCATCCGACCCGGCTCTATTTCGGCATGTGGACGATGCATCTCAGGCACGACGTGGGGGCGCTGGACAACAACTGGGCGATTGGTCTCGCGTGGCACGGGTTCTTCGGGGCGACCTTCGTGAATTCGTTCGGCCATCGCGCGTTCACGGGCGGCCTCCAGCGGACGATCGTGTCGACACGCCCGGCCGCGATCGGCGCGGCGATCGGCTACCGATTGGGATTTGTGACGGGGTACGACGGACGGTTCATTCCGCTCGCGCGAAAGACGCCTGTGCTCCCGCTGGTCCAGCCGTTCGTGTCGATCGACGTCACGCACGTCGGCGTCGAGGTGTCCTACACATTTGTCGTCGTCTCAGTCGCGGCATCGTACAAGTTCTGACAAGTTCCAAAGCGCACTCCGACGCGCCAGCCTTACTCCGAACACGGTTACACTCGACCTTGTCGTTCCAGGATGGCGAGTTTTCCCGCCTCGTTGCCAGAAAGAGGAGAACTGCGATGTACCTGATCCGAGAAGTCTTGTCCTGCAACCCCGGAAAGGTCCGGCCCATGGTCGAAAAGTTCAAGGCAATGTCGACGGCCCTGAAGGAAATGGGGCAGAAGCCGTTTCGGGTTTTGACGGATATGAGTGGGGAGCCGTTCTGGACAGTCGTCGCTGAAATGGAAATCGCGAGCATCGATGAGTTTCTGGAGCTACAGCAGAAACTCGTGGCGAACGAGTCGGTCCGGAAGTTGATGGCGGGCTACCACGATCTCGTGAAAAGCGGGCGGCGGGAGATCTTCCAGATCGAGGGCTGACACGACGTCGGACGAATCAAGCCGTGCCGGACGCTCGCATCAACTTCGTCAAGCAGCAAGGGTTCGCGGACGCAACCGGAGCCACGTGCGGCATTCAGTATCCAGCGCTGGCGTTTCAGCCGCGCGTCATCGGCGTTCTGGTGTTCGCCGGCGTGCTCCTGCAATCGCCGGTTCTGTTCCTGAGTCTGGCAGCGGTGCTCTGGTGGAGCGCGTTCGTGCCAGCCCTGAACCCGTTTGACTGGACGTACGCAAGTCTCGTCGCGGCCCGAACCGGCCGGTGGTCCGTGATGACGGCACGCGGGCCGCGACGGTTCGCGCAGGCGATGGCGGCGACCTTCATGCTGATCATCGGCGTGTCGCTGATCAGTGGCTGGCACATGGTGGCGTTCGTCATGGAGACGATCGTGGCCCTGGCCGTGGCCGCCCAGGTCTTTGGCAGCTTCTGCCTCGGTTCGTACCTCTTCCATCTGCTGACCGGCCACCAGTCGTTCGCGCATCGAACGATGCCGTGGAGCCGGTGACCGATGGACCGGCCATGGCGGACGGCTCCCGGTCCTACGCGAAGCTCGCGAGCGCTTCCTTCTCGGTGTCGTAGACGTCGAACACCATGTTCAATTTGGTGATGACGATCAAATCGAGGGCACGCTTCCCGAGCTTGGCAAGCTTGATGGCGCCGTTCTCGCGGGTGGCGGTCGTGTGGCAGCTGACCATCTCGCCGAGCCCCGAGCTGTCGATGTAGCTGACGTCGCCGAGGTTGAGGACGATCTGCTTGTGCCCGGCGCCGAGCAGGCTCGTCACCTTGCCCTTCAGCTGTCCGGCGTCGTCCAACGTCAGCTTTCCCGACACTGACAGCACGGTGGCTGTTCCAACCTGACGCTCGCTGATGGTCATGGGTCCTCCGTTTTCGGCGTGAGTATATGGCAGGGTGGCGGCCGAGCCGTGTCGTTATAATTGCGCCGCCCCGGCCCCTCGCGTCGAACAAACATACACCTTGCACTTCTACACGTCTCCGCCTAACATGTAGAAGTACGAGGTATCGCCGATGGCCGATAAGTCCGACCTCCCGCAGGGCACGCTCGATCTGCTGATTCTCAAAGTCGTCGCGCTCGGCCCGGTCCACGGGTACGCCATTGCCCAGCGGCTCCAGCAGGTCTCCCGTCACGTCGTCCAGGTGCCGCAAG
>Ga0114129_10000307_pt1 | contig 57086 bp, 48 predicted proteins | sample RhiMetdeltSRZDD1_FD_80071 | JGI IMG/M metagenome (GOLD analysis project Ga0114129, IMG submission 80071) | Populus rhizosphere microbial communities from Tennessee, USA - Rhizosphere MetaG P. deltoides SRZDD1 (version 2) (version 2) | ecosystem: Host-associated > Plants > Roots > Rhizosphere >...
ACGCCGCCTTCATGCCGCCGTCGATGATGTCCCACGGCAGCATCGCGTCGGCGGTGCGGTCCCGGTAGATGTAGAAGTCGCCGTCGATGCCGGCTTCGGTGACGGCGGCGCGCCAGTTCTGCCCGTTCCGTTCGGCGGCCTCGATTGCGGGCGCCACGCGCCGATCGCCGAGCGACAGCAGCGCTTGATAGTACGAGTGCCGCTCCGACTTGATGTTGAAGTACACGTTGTCGATGTCGGCCATCATCGTCCGGAGCCGTTTGATCTTCCGATCGATGGTCGACGGGTCCTCCATCGGCAGCCACTGATACGCGGTGCCGGGCTTCGGCACGAGCGGGTTCACGCTGCCGACGATGCGGCCGATTTGGCCGCGGGAGCGGGCGTGCGTGAGCATGCGTTCGCGCATCTGGAGCGTCAGGTCTCGAATGGCGACGAGATCTTCGTCCGTCTCGGTGGGGAGGCCGATCATGTAGTACAGCTTCAGGTTCTCGATGCCGCTCGCGAAGATGAGATCCGTGCGGTCCAGAATCTCGTCGTTCGTCACCGTCTTGTTGATCACACGGCGAAGGCGATCGGATCCGGTTTCCGGCGCGATCGTGATGGTGCGCTCGCCGCTGTCGCGGAGTACGCGGACGATCGATTCCGTCAGATCGTCGAGTCGAAGTGACGCCGGGCTGATCGCGTAGCCCATCTCGTGCAGCCGCGCGAGGATGCGCTCGATGTCCGGATGATCGCAGAGCGCGATCGACACGAGGCCGGCGCGTCCGGCGTGCGTGCGCGCCGCCAGGGCGAGCTCGAGGATTCGGTCCGTCGGAAATGGGCGCACGGGCAGGTAGTTGTAGCCGGCCCAGCAGAACCGGCACAGGTTCGCGCAGCCGCGGACGACCTCGACGAGAAAGCGGGATCCGAATTCCGTATCGGGCGTGAAGATGCTGGTCGCCGGCGGATCGACCGCCTCGGTCGTCTTCAGCGCGGCCTTCCGCACCGGCATCGGTGGGTTCGCGGCGGCGGCGGCCCGATACGCGGCGAGGGTGCCGTCCGGACCGTAGACCGGTTCGTACATCGACGGCACGTAGAATCCGCGCTCGTTCGAGAGCAGGCGGAGCAGCTCGGCCCGACTCGTCGCCGCGCTCACCGCGCGGCGCAGCCCGGGGACGAGCGCCTCGCCCTCTCCGGCGGCGATGACGTCCGCGAAGGGCGCCAGCGGTTCCGGGTTCACGAACGTGACCGCTCCGCCGATCACGATCAGCGGGTGGCGATCGGTGCGCTCCGCAGCGTAGCGCGGGATGCCGGCGAGGCGAAGCAGCGTCAGGACGTTGACGTAGTCCCACTCGAACGACACCGAGAAGGCGACGATGTCGAAGTCGGCGACGGGCGTCTGGGTTTCGAGCGTCAGCAGCGGGGTGCGGCTGGCGGAGAGCTCCGCGAGCTCCTGCTTCGGCGGCAGGAAGAAACGCTCGCACACGATGTCGGGCTCGGCGTTGAACAGACGGTAGACCGTCTGGAAGCCGAGGTTCGACATGCCGACCCAGTAGGTGTTCGGAAACGCCAGCGCGACGCGCAGACGATCGCCGTGCGGCTTGATGATGTAGCCGACTTCTTTCGCGAGGATGGTCCGTGCGCGTTCCCGCTGTTCCCAGGATCCCATGCGATGGTGCGTATTTCCACCGGTTCGCACGAGATCGGGCCGTCCGCCCGCTGACGCTCAGACGTCGGCGTTCTCGTCTCCGGTGGATCTATCTACTCTACCATCGGCGGCCGGGCGCCGGCCCGCTGGAACCTTCTAGTTTTCCTGCCGCCGGAGGAACGCCGGAACGTCGAACGTCGAGCTCGAGTCGAGGTCCAGATCGACCGACGGCCTGCCGTCCGGCGAGCTCGACGAGAGCGTCATCGAGAGACCCGACCCTGCCGAAGCCTGGTCCGCCGCCCCGCCGGAGATGATGAGCGGCACTTCGACGGTCGGCCGCCGCGCGATCGACAGACGCGACGGCAGCGACGGCATCACGGGCGCGATCGGCTCAGGCCTGATTCGCGCCTGTTCCGCGTACGTGCTCATGTCGACCGGCGTCTGGGCGGACGAGCCGACCGCAACGGGCGCGGACTCGGAGGCAGCCGCCGACGGCTGACCGAATCCGGTCGCGATGACGGTGATCTTCACCTTCCCCTTGAGCGCGGGATCGACGACCGCGCCGAAGATGATGTTGGCGTCCTCGTCGGCCGCTTCGTGGACGATCATCGACGCTTCGCTGACTTCCACGAGCGACAGGTCCGGCCCGCCCGTCACGTTGATGATGACGCCGCGCGCGCCGTTCACCGTCGCGCCCTCGAGCAGCGGGCTGGAGATTGCCCGCCGCGCCGCTTCGAGCGCGCGATCCTGCCCCTCGGCGACGCCGGTGCCCATCATCGCGAGCCCCATCCCCGCCATGATCGTCTTCACGTCGGCGAAGTCGAGGTTGATCATCCCGGGCACGAGAATCAGATCCGAGATCCCCTGAATCGCCTGCCTCAGCACATCGTCCGCCGTCGAGAACGCGTCGGTGAGCGAGGTCGTGCGTTCGATGATCGCGAGCAGGCGCTCGTTCGGGATCGTGATGATGGTGTCGACGCAGTCGCGCAGCGCCTCGAGTCCGCGCTCCGCCTGCATCAGCCGCTTCTTCCCCTCGAACTTGAACGGCTTGGTGACGACGGCGACAGTCAGCGCGCCCAGCTCGCTGGCGAGGCTGGCAATCACCGGCGCCGCGCCGGTACCGGTGCCGCCGCCCAGACCGGTGGTCACGAAGATCATGTCGGCGCCGTCGAGCGCCTGAATGATCTTCTCCGTGTCCTCGAGCGCCGCCTGGCGGCCGACGTTCGGATCCGCGCCGGCGCCGAGGCCCTTCGTCAGCTTGCTGCCGATCTGCAGCTTGATCGGCGCGGGGCTGTGCTTCAGCGCCTGCAGATCCGTGTTGGCGACGACGAGCTCGACGCCGTCGAGCCCGACCTGCACCATCCGGTTGACGGCGTTGCTGCCGCCGCCGCCGACGCCGATCACCTTGATGCGCGCGCCGGTGCAGACCTCGTCCGCCAGACGCAGACGGAGGTTCTCGGCGTCGCGGCTCGCAGCGTCCTTCTGATGACCCATCAGTGACTCCTGTATCGCGGGCGCGGCCCGCTCAAAAGAATTCGCGGAACAGTCCGCGCAGCCGTCCGGCGACGCGCACCAGCGCGCCGGCGCCGACCGGCGCGCGCGCCGACTCCTGCACCGAGTTCCGATAGCCGTAGAGCACCAGCCCGACGGCGGTGGCGAATGTCGGGCTGTTCACGTGATCGGACAGGCCGCCGACGTTCGTGGGACAGCCGCGCCGGATCGGCAGATCGAAGATCTGCTCGGCAATCTCCGGCACGCCGTCGAGGATCGCGCCGCCGCCGGTCAGCACGATGCCCGAATTGAGACTCTTCTCGAGGCCGGCGCGCCGGATGTCGTCCCAGACCAGATGGAAGATTTCCTCGGCGCGCGGCTGCAGAATCTCGGACAGGATCCGCCGCGCCATGATGCGCGGCTTCCGTCCCCCGACGCTCGCCACCTCCATCGTCTCGTCTTCGTCGACCATCGCGGTGAGCGCGCAGCCGCACTTGCGCTTGATCTTTTCCGCGTCGGGGACCGGGGTTCGCAGGCCGACCGCGATGTCGTTCGTGAAATGATCGCCGCCGACGCCGACGACCGCGGTGTGCCAGAGGCTGCCGCGCTCGTAGATCGCGATGTCCGTCGTGCCGCCGCCGATGTCGACGAGGGCGACGCCGAGCTCCCGTTCGTCCTCGGTCAGGACCGACTCGCTCGCCGCGAGCTGCTCGACGACGGTCTCCGCGACGGAGACGCCGGCGCGGTTGACGCACCCGACGATGTTCTGCGTCGAGCTCTGGCTGCCGGTCACGATGTGGACGTTCACTTCGAGCCTGGCGCCGGTCATGCCGACCGGCGCGCCGATGCCGTCCTGCTCGTCGACGACGAAGTCCTGCGGCAGCACGTGCAGGATCTCGCGGCCGGTCGGCAGCGAAACCGCCTTGGCCGCGTCGATCGCGCGCCGGACGTCCTCGCGCGTGATCTCGCGATTCTTGCCGGCGACGGCGATGACGCCGCGGCTGTTGAATCCCTTGACGTGCGGTCCGGACAGCGCGAGGTGGACGGAGTCGATCTCGACGCCCGCCATCAGCTCGGCTTCGTCGATCGCCTTCTTGATCGAATCGACGGCAGCGTCGACGTTGACGACGATGCCGCGGCGGATTCCGCGCGACTCGGCGACGCCGAGGCCGACGACGTCGATGCCGGTCGGCAGAATTTCGCCGACCACCGCCGTGACTTTCGATGTGCCGACATCGAGGCCGACGAGATATCGCTCTTTTCGCGCCACTCCACCTCCGTAGGGGATCGGCCCCTACCTTTTCGCGTCCGTCCGGCCCACCGGCCTCGCTCGCTTCGATGCCGGCGCGGGCCTGACGTAAATCCGATCTTCGAACCGCAAGTCGACCGACTCGATGTCCGCCACGCGCTCGCGCAGCGCGGACGCCAGATCCAGATACGACTGCAGCCGCGCGAGGAACTGATCGTCGCCAAGATGGATGACGGCGGAATCGCCGTTCAGAATCACCGACGCGTTGTGGACGTCGGTGACGTCGACCTGCGACAGCCGCTTCGCCACCGCGGGGCTCGCGCCGAGCGCCGCGATCAGCCGCGCGGCAAGATCTGCGCGCGCCTCGTCGGTCAGCAATCCGTCTTCGCGTGACCGCACCGCCAGCCCGTCGATCACCGGCAGATCGAAGTCACCGTATCGGGGCCCGTACTCGTCGATGACGACGCCGCGTTCGTCGATCAGGTACATCTCGCCGTTGATCCGGCCGATGCCGATCGGGCGGCGCTCGGAGATGACGACTTCGACCGTGGACGGCAGCGACCGGCGGAGCGCGGCGTCCCGGACCCACGCCGACGCCAGCAGCCGCGTGCGCCAGGCGTCGAGATCGGCGAAGACCAGACTCTGCCCGCGCATCCCGTTCAGGACTGCCAGCACTTCGCCTTTCGACAACCGCTCGTTGCCCCGCACGACGATGCGATCGACCTGGAGCATGTGCGCCTGCGCCGCCACCACGGACGCGCGATAGCCGCCGTACACCAGCACGCCGGCGGCGAGCGCGTACTTCACCGCCGGCCTCACGAGCGCGCGCCACGCACGCCGTCGGCCCGACGGCTTCACGTGCGCGCGCCGGAATCGCTTGTCCGCCGGAGCCGCAATCGGCGTCACGTGAGCGCCTCGATCAGTCTGTCCGCCACGCTCCCGATCGAGCCGGCGCCGAGCGTGATCACGACGTCGCCCGGCTTCGCCCTCGCCGCCAGCGTCGACACGACGTCGTCGAGCGTCGGCGCGACATCAATCACCGATTTCATGGCGGGACGGACCGCGGCCGCGAGCGCCTCGAGCGTGACGCCGGCAATCGGCTCCTCGCCGGCGCCGTAGATGTCGGTCAGGACCAGGTGGTCGGCCGGCGCGAGCGCCGGCCCGAACGCGTCCATCAGCTGCGCCGTGCGCGTGAACCGATGCGGCTGGAACGCGACGACGATGCGGCGCTTCAGCATCTGCGCCGCGGCGAGCACCGCGGCGATTTCGGTGGGATGGTGACCGTAATCGTCGACGATCAGAATCCCTTTCGGCTCGCCGCGCACCTCGAACCGCCGCTCCGCGCCGCGGAAGTCCCGGAGCCCGGCGGCGATCCGATCGAACGACAGCCCCAGCTCGGCGCCGACCGCGATCGCCGCGAGCGCGTTCTGCAGGTTGTGGCGGCCGGGGACGTTCAGCGTCAGCGGGCCGAGCGTGACGAGCGCCCGGCTGCTGTCCTCCGCGCGGCGCGGGCGCCGCTTGATCGAGGCCGACGAGCCGAACGGAAGGAGATGCACGTCCGTCGCGGTCACGTCGGCCTCCGGCGCGTCGAGGCCGTACGTCGTCACGCGCCGTGTGACCCGCGGCAGGACGCCCGCCAGGTTCGGATCGTCGAGACAGGCCACGACCGATCCGTAGAACGGCACCTTGTTGGCGAAGTCGACGAACGCCTGCTTCAGATCGTCGAAGTCGCCGTAGTTTTCGAGATGCTCGTGGTCGATGTTCGTCATCACCGCGATCGACGGAAACAGTTTCAGGAACGACCGGTCGCTCTCGTCCGCCTCGGCGACCATCAGCTCGCCGCGTCCGAGGCGCGCGTTGCTGCCGAACGCGCTGAGGCGGCCGCCGATCACCGCCGTCGGGTCGAGACCGGCCCGCTCCAGCACGAGCGCGATCATCGACGTCGTCGTCGTCTTGCCGTGCGCGCCGGCGACGGCAATCGCGAACCGCAGCCGCATCAGCTCCGCGAGCATCTCGGCCCGCGGGATCACCGGAATCTGGCGGCGCGCCGCCTCGACGACCTCGGGGTTCGTGGCGCGCACCGCCGACGACGTCACGACGACGTCGGCCGCGCCGACGTTCGCCGTCTCGTGACCGATCGCGACGCGGATGCCGAGCGTCGCCAGACGATCGGTGACGATCGATCGTTTTTCGTCCGAGCCGCTGACCGCGTAGCCGAGATTCGCGAGCAGTTCGGCGATGCCGCTCATCCCGATGCCGCCGATCCCGACAAAATGCACGTGCCGGGTCTTCCCTAACACGCCGCCGCCCGCTTTTCGTTCATCGCAGCCTGCCCGCCGTAGCTCACGTGCTCACCGTGAGCGAAGGCGGGTCGGCTCGTCGGGTTGACACTTGTCAGTTGCCGCGACCTTTCGCGAGCTCCAGCGCGCGATCGACGATCGCCCGCGCGGCGTCTGGCCTCGCGAGCGCTCGCGCCGCCGCCGCCATCGCGCGCCGCCGATCGCGATCGCGCGCGAGCGCGAGAATCCGCTGCGCGAGGACGCGTCCGGTCGCGTCCTGCTGCAGCAGCAGCTCCGCGGCGCCCGCCGCGGCCAGCGCCTCGGCGTTCTTCCGCTGGTGATCGTCGGTCGCCGTCGGCAGCGGGATCAGGATGGCCGCGCGTCCGGCCGCCGTGATCTCCGCCAGCGTCGTTGCGCCCGCCCGGCAGACGACTAGCTGCGCCTGTCGGAGTTGCCGTCCCATGTCGTAGAGGAACGGCTCGACGTCGGCCTGAAGCCCCGCCTGCCGATAGGCGGCGCGCACCACCTCCACATCTCGCTCTCCCGTCTGATGGGTGAGACGAAGATGCGGACTGCCGGCCGCCAGCTCCGCCGCTGCCTCCACCATGGCCATGTTGATCGCGTGCGCGCCCTGAGAGCCGCCAAAAACTAGAACCCGCGCGACGGACGAACGGTCATCGAGCTCCGCCTCCTGGTCTTCGATCGATCCCCCCGCGAAAAACTCCGGCCGCACCGGATTGCCGCTGACAAAGGCCTTCGACCCGAAGAACGGCCGCGCCGATTCGAACGTGAGCGCCGCCGCCCCGACGAACGGCGCCGCGAGCCGGTTCGTCAGCCCCGGCACGGCGTTCTGCTCGAGGAGCATCGTCGGCACGCCGCGCAGCGCCGCGACGACGACCACCGGGCCCGAGCTGTAGCCGCCCACGCCAATCACCAGGTCCGGCCGGCGCGTCGAGACGATGCGCCACGCGTCGACGAGGCTGAGCGGCACCAGCGCCGCGCCGCGCGCGCGATCGACGATCGACTTGCCTTTCAGGCCGCTGCTGCGAATCAGGTCCAGCGGGAATCCCTCGCGCGGCACGACGCGCGCCTCGATCCCGCGCGCCGTGCCGGCGAACGAAATCTGCGCGTCCTTCTGCCGCGCGAGCAGCTCGCGCGCGACCGCAATGCCCGGATAAAGATGTCCGCCCGTCCCACCACCCGCGATCACGACTCGCACTCATACCTCGGGCGACACGTGCTGCGACACGTTCAGCAGAATCCCCATGCCGACCAGATTGATCAGCAGCGACGAGCCGCCCATGCTCACGAACGGGAGCGGAATGCCCTTCGTCGGCAGCAGGCCAACGACCACGCTGATGTTGAAGAAGGCCTGGACGGCAATCATCGTCGTGAGGCCGAGCGCCAGAAACGATCCGAAGCCGTCGGCGGCACGAAGCGAGATGCGCAGCCCGCGCCACGCGATCACGCAGAAGCACGCCAGCACCGCGGTCGCCCCGATCAGACCGAGCTCCTCGGAGATGACCGAGTAGATGAAGTCGGTGTGCGGCTCCGGCAGATAGAAGAGCTTCTGCACGCCGTTCATCAGCCCTTTGCCAGCCACGCCGCCCGTGCCGACGGCGATCATCGACTGGATGACTTGAAAGCCCCCGCCGAGCGGATCGCGCCACGGATCCAGGAACGTGAGCACGCGCTGGCGCCGATAGGCCGTGCCCATGATCAGGTACGCGATCAGCGGCAGCGCGCACAGCGCCACGCCGAGCACGTACGCGTAGCTGACGCCGGCACCGAAGACCATGACAGCGGCAATCGCGACGAGCGACATCGACGTGCCGAAATCGGGCTCGAGCACGATCAGCACGAACAGCGTGAGGACCACGAGACCGATCGGCACGAGCGCGTAGGTCACCTCGTTGATCCGGTGCATGCGGCGCTCGAGCAGCGCCGCGATGAAGAAGATCGCCGCGAGCTTCGAGACCTCCGACGGCTGAATGCCGATGCCCGCGACGCCGAACCACCGGCGCGCGTTGTTGACCGGGGGACTGAAGAGCACGGCGATGAGCGCGAGGCACGCGAACCCGAGGAACGTCCAGATGAAGACCGGCTCCCGGTAGGTCCGGTAATCGATCCGCATGACGACCCCGAGCATCGTCACGCCCAGGACGGCCCACATGGACTGGCGGACGAGAAACGTCGAGGCCGCGCCGTACCGGTCGAGCGCCACCGCCGCCGACGCGCTGTACACCATGACGATGCTCAGGCCGACGAGCAGGATCGTCGTGATGAACAGGACTTTGTCCGATTTCAGCTTTCGCGCCATGGTCTAAAGCTGCGCGCAATTTCCTCCGAAACATTCCCTGGACTTCGAACTAGGATCGCCACCATGAGCGGTCAACAGTCATCAGTCGGCCGGGATCGAGGCACCAGCTTCCCACGCCGGGGCAGCGTGGGTTCCCAGCAGCCAGTCCTCCACCGCGCAACCGACTGACGACTGTTCACCGCTCATTTGTCGCCCAAAAGCTCCTCAGCCCTCAGCCCTGAGGATTCGCATCACTTCTTCCTTGAACACCCTTCCCCGCTCGGCGTAGTCGCGGAACATGTCGAAGCTCGCGCACGCGGGCGCGAGCAGCACCACTCCGGTCGGCCGGGCGAGCGCGTAGGCGCGTTCGACCGCCTCGCGCATCGACGCCGCGACGTGAACATCGATCGCGCCGGCGAGCGCGTCTCGGACGAGCGGCGCCGCCTCGCCGATGGCGACGACCGCCTTCCCGCGGGCGTGCAGCGGATCGCGCAGCAGCCGCAGGTCGCCGCCTTTGAACCGTCCGCCGAGGATCGCCACGAGCCCGCGGTCGAAGCTTTCAATCGATCGCAGCGCCGCCTCGACGTTCGTCGCCTTCGAGTCGTTCACGAACCGGACGCCGTTTTCGTCGGCGACGAGCTCCATCGCGTGCTCGAGGCCGCGGAACGTGTCGACCGCCGCGGTCATGGCCGACGGCGAGGCTCCCGCAATCGCGCCGACCGTTGCCGCCGCCAGCACGTCGTCGACGAGATGCGGGCCGAGCAGGTGAATCGAGTCGAGCGGCACGAGTCGCTGCGTTCGATCGCGATCGTGCTGGTGGCGATCGACTATCCAGCCGTCCTCGATCGTGGTGCCCTCCGGGACCGGCGTCCGCCGCCCGAACAGGCGGGTCGTCGCGCGGCCGCGCCGCGCCATCTCGAGGACCAGCGGATCGTCCGCGTTGACGACGGCCCAGTCGCCGGCGTTCTGGTTCTCGAAGATGCGCGCCTTCGCCGACGCGTACGCCTCGACGCTCGGATGCCGATCGAGATGATCCGGCGAGAAATTCGTCAGCACGGCGATCCACGGATGGAACGTGTCGATCTGTTCGAGCTGAAAGCTGCTCGTCTCGACGACATGCAGCGTGTCCGGCGTGGAATCGGTGACCTGCGCGCTCAGGGGAAGGCCGATGTTGCCGCCGACCGTCACCTTGAAGCCCGCCGTCTCGAGAATCCGCCCCGTGAGCGCCGTCGTCGTCGACTTTCCCTTCGTCCCTGTAATGGCGATCACACGCCCGCGCAGCCACCGCGAGGCCAGCTCGATCTCGGCAATGATCGGCACGCCGCGCGCGCGTGCGGCCTCGATCGCCGGCTGCTCGGCGGGCACACCAGGACTCAACACGATCAGATCCGCGTCGGTGAACGTCGCCGTCCGGTGGCCGCTCAGCTCCAGGCGTACTCCGAGCGCCTTCAGCGGTTCGGCCGCCGGCAGGTCGCCGCGCATCTCCGACAGCGTCACGTGCGCGCCGCGGCGCGCGAGCAGCTCCGCGGCCGCCAGCCCGCTCCTCGCCGCGCCCGCGACGGTCACGCGCTTGCCGGTCACATCGAATCCCACTTCACGAATCCCGTTTGATCCCCGCAAATCCCAAATCCCGACGCCCGACTCACGACCATCAACGAAGCTTCAGCGTCGCCAGGGAGCAGAGCGCGAAAATAATCGCGACGATCACGAATCGGGTGATCACTTTCGGCTCGCTCCACCCGCTCAACTCGAAGTGATGGTGCAGCGGCGCCATGCGAAACAGCCGCTTGCCTCCGGTCGCCTTGAAGTAGCCGACCTGCAGCACGACCGAGAGCGCCTCGAGCACGAACACGCCGCCGACGATCGGCAGCAGCAGCTCCTGCTTGATCAGAATCGCGGTGATGCCGAGCGCCGCGCCGAGCGCGAGCGATCCCACATCGCCCATGAAGATGTCCGCCGGATACGAGTTGAACCAGAGGAAGCCGAGCGACGCGCCAACGAGCGAGCCGCCGAAAACCGTCAACTCCGCGGCCGGAGGGAAGCGCACGAGCAGCAGGTACTCCGCGAACACGCGGTGACCGGTGACGTAAGCCAGGGCGGTGTACGCGCCGGCCGCAATCGCGAAGATGCTGATGGCGAGGCCGTCGAGGCCGTCGGTCAGGTTGACGGCGTTCGATTCCGCCGTCAGCACGAACGCGCCGAACAGCACGTACGCCCAGCCCAGATCCGGAATCAGGCGCTTGAAGAACGGAAAGACGAGGCGCGTGTTGTAGAGCCCTTCCTGCGTGAGGACCAGCAGCACCAGCCCGACCGCGACCCCGATCAGCACCTGAAAACCGAGCTTGTAGCGCGGCAGCAGGCCGTGGTGCGATCGCCGGACGATCTTCAGGTAGTCGTCCGCGAAGCCAACCGCCCCGAACGCCGCCGTCGTCAACACCGCGATCCACACATAGACATTTCTGAGGTCCGCCCACAGCAGCGTCGGCACCAGCGACGCGGTGAGAATCAGCAGCCCGCCCATGGTCGGCGTGCCCGCCTTCGGCCGGTGCGTCTGCGGCCCTTCCTGGCGGATCACCTGGCCGATCTGAAACTCGCGCAGCTTTCTCACCATCCACGGGCCGAGCACCAGACTGATCGCCAGCGCCGACAGGCTCGCCGCGGCCGTGCGGAACGTGATGTACTGCGTCACGTTCAACACGGAGAGCTGCGTGTGGAAGGGGTAGAGCAGGTGATACAGCATCAGCCACGCTCGCGCCTGAGCCGCTCGACCACGCGATCCGTTTTCACGCCGCGCGATCCCTTGACGAGCACCAGATCGCCGCGCGCGACGTACGCCTCGACGATGTCGCTCGCGTCGTCGCTGGTGGCGACGTGACGGATCGTCGCCGCCGACATGCCGGCCGACGCCGCCGCGGCCGCCAACGCCGCGGCCGCCTCGCCGCCGACGGTGAACAGCGCGTCGATGCCCGCGCGCGCCGCCGCGCGCCCGACCTCCTCGTGCAGCGCGATCGTATGAGTCCCGAGCTCGAGCATCTCCCCCAGGACGGCGACGCGACGCACGGCCTTCGTCTTCGTCAACACCTCGAGCGCGCGCTTCATCGCCGTCGGGTTCGCGTTGTAGCTGTCGTCGATCACCGTCACGCCGTTCGCCAGCTTCAGCACCTCGCCGCGATGCGGCGCCGGCGCCAGCCTCGCGACGCGATCCGCGATCGTGTCGAGCGGCACGTCGAACTGCAGCGCCACCGCGGTCGCCGCCAGCACGTTCTCGAGGTTTGCGCGGCCGACCAGCGGAATCGTCATGTGCGTCGTGCCGCGAGGCGTCGTCACGTCCGCGCTCGTGCCGTCGATCCCACGATCCATGACGTTCGTCGCCTTCACATCGGCCGCGCGATCGATCCCGAACGTGACGACCCGTCCCGCAAAGCCCGCCGTTCTTGCCGCCACGCGCTCGTCGTCCGCATTCGCGACGAGAACCGTCGACGCGGCTGCACGTTCGAGAATCTCCGCTTTCGCGTCGGCGATCGCGTCGACCGACGCGAAGAAGCCGAGGTGTGCCTCGCCGACGTTGACCCAGACGCGCACGTCGGGCTCCGCGACGCGAACGAGCGTGCTGATTTCTCCGGCGTGGTTCATGCCCAGCTCGACGACGGCGATCTCCGGCCGGTGCCGCAGCTCGACGAGCGAGAGCGGCAGCCCGATGTGGTTGTTGAAGTTGCCGCGGTTGCGGATCACGCGATACCGCGCCGCCAGCAGCTCGCTCGTCACTTCTTTCGTCGTGGTCTTTCCCGCGCTCCCCGTAATCGCCACGACCTTCGTGCCCGACTCCCGCCGAATCACATGCGCCAGCGCCTGCAGCGCGATCGTCGTGTCGGCGACTTCGATCGCGGCAGCGCGCTCGTTCGCGCTCCAGCCCCGAGCCGCCGCCCAGCCGCGCGGGACGACGACGCCGCTCGCGCCTTTCTCGATCGCGGCCGCTGCAAACTCGGACCCGTCGAACCGCTCGCCGCGGATCGCGACGAACAGCTCGCCTTCTCCAATCGTCCGTGTGTCGATTGACACGCCCGTGAATTCCTGACTCGCGTCACCCGACAGCACGCCTTGCATCGCCGCCGCCACCCAGCCGGCGGTCAACCGAATGCCATTCACACCACGCCCGAATTCGTTCGCCGCTTCGCCAGCGCCTCGCGTGCCACCGCCACATCGTCGAACGGCAGCACGCGATCGCCGATGACCTGGTACTTCTCGTGTCCCTTGCCGGCGACCAGGACGAGATCGCCGGAGCCCGCCATCTCGATCGCCTTCGCGATCGCCGCGCGGCGATCCACGATCGCGAGCTGCCGCGGCTCGCCTCCCTTGCGCGTGTCCACGGTGATCCCGCGCTGGATCTCCTCGATAATCCGCATCGGGTCCTCGCTGCGCGGGTTGTCCGAAGTAATCACCACGAGATCGCTCAACCGGCCGGCAACCGCTCCCATCAGCGGCCGCTTCGTCCGATCGCGATCGCCGCCGCATCCGAACACCGTGATGAGCCGCCCGCGCGAGAGCGGCCGCGCCGTCTCCAGCAGGTTGCGCAGCGCATCATCCGTGTGCGCGTAGTCGACGACGACGGTGACTTCGTCCCTGGCGCCGGAAACGATCTGGAACCGTCCGGGCACGCCTTCGAGGCGATGAATGCCGCGCTCGATCGCGTCGAACGGGATGTCGAGCGCGGTCGCCGTCGAGACCGCCGCCAGAATGTTGTAGACGTTCGGCCGGCCCACCAGCTGCGAGTCGATCTGCAGCGTGCCGCGCGGCGTCCGCACGTCGAAGCGGAGGCCGTCGAGTGAAAACGACAGCGGACCGGGCGTGATGTCCGCCGGCTTGTTGATCGCGTAGGTCACCGGCCGGCCGCCGGCGTCGGCGAGCGCCTCGCCGCGCGGATCGTCGACGTTGAGCAGACTCGGCGCGTCACGCGGCAGCATCTCGAACAGCCGCCGCTTCGCGCGGAAGTAGTCCTCCATGTCCGCGTGGAAGTCGAGGTGATCGCGCGTGAGGTTCGTGAACACCGCCGCGGCGAACGTCATCCCGTCGACGCGTCGCAGCGAGAGCGCATGCGACGACACCTCCATCGCGCACGCGCCGCAGCCTTCGTCGACCATCTCGCGAAGCAGCGCCTGTACGTCCGGCGCTTCGGGCGTCGTTCGCGTGGCCTCGCGCGTGCGGGCGCCGATCCGGTACGCGACCGTGCCGAGGATGCCGCACCGGATACCAGCCGCTTCGAAAATCGACGCGATCAGGTATGCGGTCGTCGTCTTTCCGTTCGTGCCGGTGATGCCGACGACGCGCATGTCCAGGCTGGGATCGCGGAAAAACGTCGTGGCGAGAAGCGCCAGCGCGAGCCGCGCGTCGCTGACGATCGCCCACGGCCGGTCCGCGCCCGGCGGCGCCGGTTCTTCCGACACAATCGCCGCCGCGCCGCGCTCGATCGCCTGTCGCGCGAACATCGTCCCGTCGGCATGCCGTCCTTTCAGCGCGACGAACACGTCGCCGGCTTTCACCGCGCGCGAGTCGTACGCGACGCCGGTCACGACGCCGACGGCCGCCTCGTTGCGCAGCGCATCGTCGGCGCGAATGAGGCCGTGGCCGCGAAGGACGCCGTGCAGCTCGGCCCAGGTCACGGGTGCACCACATCCGCGGTGTCGCGCGGCACCGAGCGCGCAAGCGTGAGGCGGCAGATCGTTCCGGGCTCTACGGCCTGGCCGGGAAGCGGACTCTGCGACACGACGACGCCGCTGCCCGACAACCGCGCGGTCAGTCCGAGCTTCACCAGTGTTCGGACGGCTTCGCGAGCGCTCATGCCGCGCACGTCGGGAACGGTTCCGGAAGGACCATCCGCCACGAGCGTGACGACGGGCGCCTCGCGATCGCCGTTCGCCAGATGCACGCCGGGTCCTGTGGACCCGGCAGATCGATTCGACTCCGCCGTCAGCGGCGATTCAGTCGACGCGGACGCCTCGTGCCGCGCGACGAGCACGGGCGGCGCCGGGTTGATGTTCGGCGGCACACCGAGGTAGCGGATCGCGGCGTCCGCAATCCGCTGGAAAATCGGCGCCGCGACGGCGCCGCCGTAATGGCCGTTGTTCCCGCGCGCCGAGTCGAGGACGACGAGAATCGTGACGGCGGGATTCCGCGACGGCAGGAAGCCGGCGAACGACGCGTAGGTATCGCTCGTGTACCGGCCGTTCACCAGCTTGTTGGCCGTGCCGGTCTTCCCGGCGATCGTGAAGCCTGGAATGCGCGCGGCCCTCGCCGTTCCGTGCTCGTCGTCGACGACCCCCTCCATGATCGCGATGAGCGACGCAGCCGTGTCGGGCGCGATCGCGCGGCGCACCACCTTCGGCCGCACGACGAATCGCCGGTTGTCGCGGTACAGCGCTCGAATGACGCGAGGCTCGACGACCTCGCCGCCGTTGGCCACCGCGCCGAACGCCGTCGCCATCTGGATCGGCGTGACGCCGACCTGGTATCCCATCGACACCGACATCAGCGCGCTGTCGGTCCACTTCTCCGGATCCCAGACGATGCCGGGGTTCTCGCCGGAAAAATCGGGCGACGCGGGACGGCCGAACCCGAAGCGCTGGACGTAGCGGCTCAACCGATCCGTGCCGACGCGGAAGCCGATCCTGATTGCACCGACATTGCTCGATCGAACGATCACGTCGCCCAGTGAGAGGACGCCGTAGTTGTGGTGCTTCGCCTCGGTGACGACGCGCGAACCGAGGCGGATCATGCCGGGGTTGGTGTCGATCAGCGTCCCGGTCGACATCACGCGCTCGTCGAGCGCCGCGGAGACCGTCACGATCTTGAACGTCGATCCCGGCTCATAGAGATCCTGAACGGCGCGATTGCGGCGATCGACGTCCTCGAACTCGCGATACGCGTTCGGGTTGAACGTCGGCTCGTTCGCCATGGCGAGAATCTCGCCGGTCCGCGGATTCATGATGATCGCGCTGCCGCCGAGGGCGCGGTTTTCGATGACGCCGGCGTGAAGCTCCCGCTCCGCGACGTGCTGGAGGTACTCGTCGATGGTGAGCTCGACCGACGATCCGGCGGTCGGCGGCCGCTCGACGCGGCTGAACGCGTGGCGGCGCGCGTCGGTCTGAATGAGAATCGTGCCGTTCCTGCCGCGGATCTGCCGATCGTACGTGTACTCGAGCCCGCCGAGCCCGTTGTTGTCGATGCCGACCCATCCGAGCAGATGCGCGGCCAGCTCCTTGTTCGGATAGAAGCGCTTGCTCTCCTTGAGGAAGCCGATGCCGTCGAGATTGAGCGCGGCCACGCGGCGCGCCACCTCGGGCCCGACCTGCCGGCGGACGTACGCGAACGCCTTCTGCTGGGCGAACCGTTCGGTCAGGAGCTGCCGTTCCTTCGTGGTGCAGTCGCGAAAGGCATCGCAGAGCCGGCGGGCGGCGTCCTGCGGGTTCGAAATGTCCGAGGGCACCGCGTAGATCGTGTCGGCGTCCACGCTCGTGGCGAGCACTCGACCGCGGCGATCGAGGATGTCTCCGCGTTTCGAGAGCGCCTCCTGCGTGCGCTTCTGCTGCCGCTCCGCGCGCGCCGACAGGTCCGCCCTGCGGATCACCTGCAGGTGGACGAGCCGCGCTTCGATGCCGGCGACCCACACGGCGAGCAGCGCGGCGACGATCGCCACTCGCGGTCTCTGCGTCAGGCGTGGGCCGGAGGCGCTCATGACAAATGCGCGGACTACCGCTGCGCGACGATGGATTTCGCCGGCGGATCGACCGGAAGCACGCGCTCGATGACGATCGCCTCGTCGCGGGCCGGCGCCACGAGGTGCAGCTTCTGGGTCGCGAGCGCTTCGATGCGCCGCGGTGATTTCAACGTCTCGATCTCGAGTCGAAGACGCCGGGTCGTTTCTTCCTCGGCCGCCTTCTGCCGCTGCATCTCCTCGATCTGATAGCCGTGGCGCAGCAGCTCGAAGTGCTGCCACGCCGAGAAGAGCAGCACGAGGACGAGGAACCCGGCGACGCTCACCGACTTCCACAGCTCGCGCTGGCGCGCCTCGTCGACCTCGCGCACGATCGGGTTGTTGCGCACGTCCTTCCGGATTGCGTATTCGAACGGCTCTGCCATCGCTACCTCGGCTCCGCCGCGGCGACCTTCTCCGCCGCGCGCAGCTTGGCGCTTCGTGCCCGCGGATTGCGCTCCACTTCCCCGTCGCCCGGCACGATGGGTTTCTTCGTCAGCACCTTCAGCACGCCGGCCTGCTGCTCGAGCGCGCGAAGCGTGTGTTTCACGATCCGATCCTCGAGCGAGTGAAACGTGATCACCGCCAGGCGCGCGCCAATCGCGAGGCGGCGCGCGACCGTCTCGAGGAATCGATCGAGGCCCTCGAGCTCGCGGTTCACCCAGATCCGCAGCGCCTGGAACGTCCGCGTCGCCGGATCGATCCGCGCGAAGCCGCGCCGCGGGATCGCGCGGCGGACGATCGCGGCGAGCCGACCGGTCGTGTCGACCCGTCCCTCGCGGCGTGCGTGGACGAGCGCGCGCGCGATGCGGCGGGAGAAGCGCTCCTCGCCGTACTCGAAGATCGCGTTCGCCAGCTCCTCTTCGGTCGCGCGGGCGACGAGATCCGCGGCGGTGTCGCCGGCGGTTTGATCCATGCGCATGTCGAGCGGCTCGTCGCGCTGGAAGCTGAAGCCGCGGCCGGGTGCGTCGAACTGCAGCGACGAGACGCCGAGGTCCGCGAGCGCGCCGTCGATCGTCGTCAGCCGTCGCGAGTCGAGGACCTCGTCGAGCGATCGATAGTCGGCGTGCACCAGCTCGACGCGGTCCGCCCACGCCGACAGCGCGGCGCGGGCGCGAGCGAGCGCCTCGGGATCGCGATCGAGGCCGAGCAGACGGGTCGCACCGGCCTCCAGCAGCGCGCGGGCGTGGCCGGCGAGCCCGACCGTGCAGTCGACGAACAGACCGCCGCGCTCGGGCAGCAGATACCGGACGACCTCGGCGGTCATGACGGGCACGTGGGTCATCAGACGCCGAACTCCGAAAGCGCGCGCGCGTCGTCGTCGCTGTAAGGCTCGCGCTGCAGCTTGGACAGAAAGCGATCGTGGTTCCAGATCTCGAGCCAGTTGTACTGGCCGAGGACGTCCACCGCGCCGCTCATCGTGGCGGAGTCGCGCAGACGGGCGGGGATGCTGACGCGGCCCTGCGCGTCGAGCTCGACGGCCTGTCCGTAATAGTTCACGCGATCCAGGAACCGAAGGCGCGCGGGATGACTCGACGGCATCTGGCCGAGCTTTTCTTCGAGGTCGAGCCAGACCGGCATCGGATAAACGCGGACGCTTTCACCGCTCACGCTCGTCAGGAAGAGCGCGCGGCCGTACTTCGACTCGAGGAGCGAACGGAACACGTTCGGCACCTTGAGCCTTCCCTTTTCATCGATTCGTGCCGGCGCGCTGCCCCTAAACACGCCACACTACTCCACTCGACTCCACAAAAGGCCACGCAGAGGATAGGAGAGGGTCGATGCGAAGTCAAACGCAAAAGATTATCTGTCAGTCAGTTACGCTTGATTTTCGCCCTTTAATCGCCCTAGGGCACCAGCCCTTGGGGTCGGACCCGCGACAACTCCAAGCGTCGTTGCGACGGGGTCAGACCCCACGGTACGATGCGCAGCTTCGACGCATGCTCAGGGCCGCGCTCATCGGGTTCGCTTCCAGCGGAAAAACCACGCTCTTCCAGCTCATGACCAGCGCCCGCGAGACAGCGCGCAGCTCGCACGGCAAGGGCGAAACGTCGGTCGGCATTTCGAAAGTCCCCGACGACCGCCTCGACACGCTGACTGCGATGTACAACCCGCGGAAGCGCGTGCCCGCGACGGTGGAGTTCACCGATTTCGCCGGCGCCGGCGCCGCGGCTGGCGCGAAAGCGCTCGTCGACGTCGCCGCGTACAAGAACGCCGACGCGCTCGTCCATGTGCTGCGCGCGTTCAGCGACCCGTCCGTCCCGCGTCCGACGGGATCGATCGATCCGGCGCGCGACGCGCAGGCGATGGAGGACGAGCTGATCCTCGCGGACCTCGGCGTCGCGGAGCGGCGGCTCGACCGGATCGAAAAGGACCTCAAAAAGAACCGATCGGCGGATCTCGAACGCGAGCGCGACGTGATCGTCATGTGCAAGGCGTCGCTCGAGGAGGGGAAGCCGCTGCGCGCGCTGGACCTCAAGGGCGACGACCTGAAACGTCTCCGTGGATTTCAGTTTCTCTCCGCGAAGCCGCTGCTCATCGTCATCAACCTGGACGAGGCACAGTTGACGGACACGGTGCGCCTGAAGCCGGACACTCCGACCGTCGCGGACGACTCGGTGGACGTGCATCGCGCGGCCGAAGCGGCCGGACTGACCGCGTTTCTGACGCGTGCCGCGACGGCGGCCACCGCGGTCTGCGCGAAAATCGAGCTTGAGATCGCACAGCTCGAGGCGGCCGATGCCGCCGCGTTTCTCGCCGATCTCGGCTTGACGGAATCCGGTCTCAACCGGGTGATTCGAGCCAGCTACGACCTCCTGGGCTACATTTCCTTCTTCACCGTCGGCGAGGACGAATGCCGCGCCTGGTCGATCCCGCGCGGCACGCCCGCGCAGGTCGCGGCCGGCGAGATTCACAGCGACATCGCGCGCGGGTTCATTCGCGCCGAGGTCGTCAGCTACGATGCGCTGGTGACGCGCGGATCGATGGCGGCCTGCCGTGACCACGGCGAGGTCCGGCTCGAAGGCAAGGACTACGTCGTCAAGGACGGCGACATCATCAACTTCCGTTTCGCCACGTAGCCGCCACATGCGCGCCAAGCGAGTCGTCGTTTGCGAGGCGAAGGTGCCGTTCATCAGCGGCGGCGCCGAGCGGCACGTCAGCGGCCTCGTCGACCAGCTGCGGCGGCACGGTTACTGCGCCGAGCGCGTCTCGGTCCCCTTCAAGTGGTATCCGAAGGAGGAGCTTCTCGCGCAGGCCGCCGCCTGGCGGCTCGTCGACCTGAGCGAATCCAACGGCGAGCCGATCGACGTTGCGATCGCCACGAAGTTCCCGACGTATTTCGTGCGCCATCCGCACAAGGTGACGTGGCTGTTCCATCAGTACCGGGCGATCTACGACCTGTGCGGGACGCCGTACAGCGAGTTCGATCACACCGAAGCCGACGTGCGGCTGCGCGACCGGCTGATCGCGCTCGATACCGAAGTGCTCGGCGAATCGAAGCGCCTGTTCGCGAACGCCCGAAACACGGCCGCGCGCCTCGCGACCTACAACGGACTGACCGCCGAACCGCTCTACCATCCGCCGCCGCTGGCCGAGGTGATGCGGACCGGACCGCTGGGCGATTACGTTCTGTCGGTCGGACGCCTCGAAGCCAACAAGCGCGTCGACTTGATCGTCCGCGGCCTCACCCATGCCGACGGTGCGACGCGGCTCGTGGTCGCCGGCGAAGGCCCCCTCCGGTCGCAGCTCGAGGAAACGGCAACGCGCGAAGGCGTCTCGGCGCGCGTGACTTTCACCGGCGGCGTCGACGAACGTACGCTCGTCGATCTCTACGCCGGTGCGCTGGCCGTCGTGTTTCCTCCGTTCGACGAAGACTACGGCTACGTGACGCTCGAGGCGTTCCTCGCACGGAAGCCGGTGGTGACGACGCGCGACGCCGGCGGCCCGCTCGAGTTCGTCGAAGACGGGACGACCGGCATCGTCGCCGATCCGACGCCCGAGGCAATTGGCACGGCAATCGCGCGGCTCGCCGCCGATCGCCGTCTCGCCCAGTCGCTCGGCGACAACGGCTACGACCGCGCCCGAACGATCACGTGGGACGGCGTCGTCGAGCGCCTGATGGGCGATGACGGTGGAGCACGACGGCTTTGACGGTGGAGCGCGAGGCTGTAGCCGAGCGATGCTGATGGCCCGGCCCGACGAGATATCCATCATCATCCCCGCGTTCAACGAAGCCGACGGCATCGGGACTGTGATCAAAGGTCTGCGCGCCGCGGCGTCATGGCGCGAGATTGTGGTCGTCGACGACGGGTCCACGGACCACACGGCGAGAGAAGCCGAGGGCGCGGGCGCACATGTGATCAGTCACCCATACAACAAAGGAAACGGCGCCGCGGTCAAAACCGGCATCCGCAGGACCGACGGCGAGTTCGTCCTCGTGCTCGACGCCGATGGACAACATCGACCCGGCGACGCGCTGGTGCTCGTCGATCATCTCGGTACCTACGATCTCGTCGTTGGCGCACGAGCGCCCGACATGCAGGCGAGCGTCGCACGCCGCGTCGGCAACGCGGCGCTGAACTGGATCGCCAGCTACCTGACGGAAACGCCGATTCCGGATCTGACGTCGGGGTTCCGAGCGGCGCGGCGCGAGTGCCTCGTCGAATTTCTCCATCTCATCCCGAATGGGTTCTCGACGCCCACGACGACGACCCTTGCGTTCATCAAGGCGGGGTACAGCGTCCGGTTCGAGCCGATCCGTGCGGAACAGCGGCTCGGCACGTCGAAGATCCGTTTCGGCCCCGACGGCCTCCGCTTTCTTCTGATCCTTTTGAAGGTGATCACGATCTTCAGTCCGCTGCGGATCTTCGTGCCGGTGAGCGCGATCGCCTTTCTGGTCGGCGCCGCGTACGCGCTGTGGACGATCGTCACGCAGTCGCACGTGACGAACTCGTCCGTGCTGCTCATCGTGCTCAGCGTCGTCATCCTGCTCGTCGGGCTGATTTCCGAGCAGATTTCGTCGCTGCGTTTCGAGCGCCGCGAGCGCTGAGGCGCCGCCGAGCGTCGCTTTTGGTCCGCCTGAAGGCGGACACTACGTACAAAACCACGCGGAGACGACGTACAAAACCACGCGGGCTCGACATACGACCCAATCGTGCTATGGTTTAGGGCCGATCTACATGGCAGTAGTCCCCGCCGCCCAGGCCGCGGGCCTCAGTGTTTTCTTTCCGGCTTACAACGACAGCGGCACCATCGCGAGCATGGTGATCCGCGCCGTCAAAGCCGCATCGGAGCTGACGCCCGACTTCGAGGTCATCGTCGTGGACGATGGCAGCGCCGACAGCACGGCGGAGATCGCCGACGAGCTCGCCCGCACGTATCCGCAGGTTCGCGCGATCCATCATCCGCGGAACCGCGACTACGGCGCGGCGCTGCGCACCGGATTCCGCGCCGCGCAGAAAGAGCTCATTTTCTATACCGACGGCGACGCGCAGTACGACCCCGCCGAGCTGGCGGCGCTGTGGCAGAAGCTGACGCCGGACGCCGATCTGGTGAACGGCTACAAGATCAGCCGCTCGGACCCGCTGCACCGGATCATCATCGGCCGCATCTATCACTACATCGTGAGCGTGCTGTTCGGTCTGAAGCTGCGCGACGTGGACTGCGATTTTCGCCTGATGCGCCGGTCGATCTTCGATCGGATCAACCTCGAGAAGAACAGCGGCATCATCTGCGTCGAGATGATGAAGAAGATCCAGGACGCGGGGTTCAGCATCGTCGAAGTGCCCGTGCATCACTACCATCGCGCATTCGGCCAGTCGCAGTTCTTCAACTACCGCCGGCTGCTGCGGACCGCGCGCGATCTCATGCTGCTCTGGTTCGCGCTCGTCGTCCGGCGCGAGCACCTTCGTCCGGGCGTCACGCCGCTGACGCAGACGACGGTCGACCCCGCGAATCGCATTTACCCGAGCCCGCCTCGCCCGTGACGCTTCGACAGGCTCAGGGTCACCCCGAGCAAGGTCGAGGGGTCACGGAGTACCGGCAGTTCTATCGCGGCCGCGCGGTCATGATCACCGGCGGTCTCGGATTCATCGGCAGCAACCTCGCGCGGCAGCTCGTCGATCTCGGCGCCGACGTGCTGCTGGTCGACTCGCTGATCGCGGACTACGGCGGCAACCTGTTCAACATCGACGGCATCGCCGATCGCGTCCGCGTGAACATCGCCGACATCCGCCAGCAGTCGACGATGAACTATCTCGTCCGCGATCGCGACGTGATCTTCAACCTCGCGGGACAGGTGAGCCACATCGACAGCATGCTCGAGCCGTACACGGACCTCGAGATCAACTGCCGCAGTCAGCTCACGCTGCTCGAGGCGTGCCGCCATCACAACCAGCACGTGAAGGTGGTGTTCGCGGGGACGCGCCAGGTGTACGGACGTCCGGGTTCGCTGCCGGTCGACGAGTCGCACCTCGTCCGGCCGACCGATATCAACGGGATCAACAAGGCGGCGGGCGAGTACTACCATCTCGTCTACAACAACGTCTTCGGCGTGCGCGCCTGCTCGCTTCGCCTGACGAACGTCTACGGACCGCGACAGCTGATCCGCCACAACCGCCAGGGATTCATCGCGTGGTTCATCCGTCTCGCGATCGAAGGCAAGCAGATAGACGTGTACGGTGACGGCTCTCAGCTTCGCGATTTCGTCTTCGTCGACGATGCGGCCGATGCGTTCCTGCGGGCGGGCGCCCTCGACGCGTGCAACGGCGAGGTGTTCAACGTCGGCGGCGACCGCGCGATCAGCCTTCGCGAGCTGACGGCGCTGCTCGTCCAGATCGCGGGAGCCGGCACCGTCCGATACATCGACTGGCCCGCCGACAAGAAAGCGATCGACATCGGCAGCTTCTACGCCGACTCGTCGAAATTTCAGCGCATCGCCGGCTGGTGCAGCCGCGTCGCGCTGGAGGACGGGCTCCGGCAGACGATCGACTTCTACCGGCGCCACTACGATCACTACGTGCCGGCTGGCACCGACACGCAGGTGGAGCGCGCGTGACGGAACGCCGTGTTCCGTTCCTTGCGCTCACGCCCGGCGACGATGCGCGCGACGTGCGCGACGCCATCGAGCGCGTGGTCGCGCGCGGCTGGTTCGTCCTCGGTCCCGAGGTCGAAGCCTTCGAAACCGAGTTTGCCGCGGCGAGCGGCGCGACGTACGCCATCGGCGTCGGCACCGGAACCGATGCGATTGCGCTGGCACTGCGGGCCCTGGGCATCGGCGCCGGCGACGAGGTCGTCACCACGCCGCTGTCCGCGGCGTACTCCGCGCTCGCGATCATGATGACCGGCGCGCGCCCCGTGTTCGCCGACATCGATCCGCAGCGGCTGACGATCGACCCCTCGGCGATCGCCGCGGCGATCGGCCCGCGGACGCGCGCGCTCCTGCCGGTTCATCTCTACGGACAGGCGGCGGCGATGCGCGAGATCGAGCGGCTCGCGGCGCGGCACAACCTCGCGATCGTCGAGGACTGCTGCCAGGCGCATCTCGCGCGCGAGAACGGGCGGCCGGTTGGAACGATAGGCGCCGCCGGCGCGTTCAGCTTCTATCCGACGAAGAACCTCGGCGCGCTCGGCGACGGCGGCGCGATCGTCACGAACGACGCGTCGCTGGCCGCGCGCCTGAAGCGGCTCCGCAACGGCGGACAGACGGATCGGTACCGGCACGTGGAGCCCGGTGTGAACTCACGGCTCGACGAGATGCAGGCCGCGGTGCTGCGGGCGCGCCTTCCGCGCCTTCGTCGATGGACGGAGCGGCGGCGCGAGCTCGCAGCGCGCTATCGCGACGTGCTGTCCGGCGCGAGCGTGACCGTGCCGCCCGAGCTCGATCCGGGTCACGTCTATCATCTCTTCGTCGTTCGCAGCACCGCGCGCGCCGAGCTGCAGGCGCATCTCGCGTCGCACGGCATCGGGACGCTGATTCACTATCCGATTCCCATTCCACGCCAGCCGGCCGTCGCGGCGACGGATCCCGCGGAGTGCCCTGTCGCGGCGCAGGTCTGCGACGAGATCCTGTCGCTGCCGCTTCACCCCGCCCTCCGCGACGAGGACGTCGACGCCGTCGCGGCCGCGCTGAAAGGACACGACGCGTGCGTGCACTGATCACCGGCGGGGCCGGCTTCATCGGCTCCTACCTGTCCGAACGCCTGCTCGACGACGGCCACGACGTCCTCGCGCTCGACAACCTGTCCACGGGCTCCATCGACAACATCGCGCACCTGAAAGGAAGCCGCGGCTTCGAGTACTTCGTCGACTCGGTCACGAACGAACCGCTGCTCGCCGAGCTCATCGACCGCAGCGACATCGTCTTCCACCTCGCGGCGGCGGTCGGCGTCAAGCTGATCGTCGAGCAGCCGGTTCACACGATCGAGACGAACGTCCACGGCACCGAGGTCGTCCTGAAGCACGCGAACAAGAAGAAGAAGCTGGTCGTGCTCGCGTCGACGTCGGAGGTGTACGGCAAGAGCAACGACGTCCCGTTCCGCGAGGATTCGGATCTGGTGATGGGGCCGACGCCGAAGCATCGCTGGGCGTACGCGTGCAGCAAGGCGATCGACGAGTTCCTCGCGCTCGCGTACTGGAAGGAGCGCAAGCTCCCGGTGCTGATCGTCCGCTTCTTCAACACCGTCGGCCCGCGCCAGACCGGACAGTACGGGATGGTGATTCCGAACTTCGTCCGGCAGGCGCTCGCGAGCCAGCCGATCACCGTGTTCGGCGACGGCAAACAATCGCGCGCGTTCACGCACGTCGTGGACGTCGTCGGCGCGCTCGTGAAGCTGGTCGAGGAGCCGAAGGCGATCGGTCAGGTGATCAACATCGGCAACACGGAAGAGGTCACCATCGAGCGGCTGGCCAACCGCGTCCGCGAGCTGGCCGGATCGCAGTCGCCCATCAAGTACATCCCCTACGATCAGGCCTACGAATCGGGATTCGAGGACATGCCGCGCCGCGTGCCTGACCTTTCCCGGATCGAAGGGCTCATCGGCTACAAGCCAAAGCACACACTGGACGATATCCTGGTACAGGTAATCGACTACTTCCGCCGGAAGTGACCGGGGCGTATACTGGCAGGACAGGAATAAGCCATGAAACTGCTGACGTTTGCGGCCGCCACGATGCTTGCTGCCGGCACGGCGAGCGCCGAGGTCAAGGTCACCGTGCACGACGGCCTCGTGTCGATCGTCGCGACCGACGCGACGGCGCGCCAGATTATCGCGGAGTGGGCCCGCGTCGGCCAGGCGCGCGTGATCAACGGCGAGCGCGTGCCCGGCGGACCGATGACGATCGAGCTGACGAACGTTCCGGAAGCGCAGGCGCTCGACACCTTGCTTCGCTCCGCCGCCGGCTATCTCGCGGCGCCGCGAGCCGTATTCGCGTCGAACCTCTCGCGTTTCGATCGCGTGGTCGTGATGCCAACGACGAGCGCGCCGCGGCCGACGCCGACGACCGGCGCGCCGGGCGCATTCCAGCAGCCGCAGTTCGGACAGCCGCAGTTCGGACAGCCGCAGGGGCAGCCGCCGATCGAAGACGATCAGGACGATCGGCCCATCCCGCCGAACCCCGCGCTCCCGAATCCGCGCGGTCCGGTGTTCAACGCGTTTCCGCAGCCGCAAGTGATCAACCCGCAGACCGGCGCGCCCGTGACCGTCGTGCCGCAGCCGCAGGGCAACGTGCCGGTCGTGGGCGGCGTTCCGCTGCAGCAGGGGCAGCCGGTCCAGCAGCCGGCGTATCCAGCGGCGCCGACGGCGCCGTTCGGCGGCGTCAGCGTGCCGGGTATGGTCGCGCCGGCGCCGCAGCAGCCCGGTCAGATCGGCGTGCCGCCGCAGCCCGGACAGGTGCGGCGCCCTGGCGGAATCCAGTAACGCCGCGGACGATTCGACACAGGGCCGACACACGCCGGTCGACCCCTACAGCGATCGATGTCACTCCTCGATGACGTGAACGCCGGCATCGCCGATGCGATGCGGAAGCGCGACCAGGTGCGTCTCGGCGCGCTCCGGATGCTGAAGACGGCGCTCACCAACCGCGAGATCGAGCGCGGCCACGCCCTCGACGATGATCAATCGCGGCAGGTCGTGGCATCTCTCGTCAAGCAGCGGAAGGATTCGATCGAACAGTTCACGCGCGGCGGGCGACACGATCTTGCGCAAAAAGAAGCAGCGGAGATCGGCGTACTCGAATCGTACTTGCCGCCGGCGGCCGATCCGTCCGCAATTGAACAGGCGGTCGCTGATGCGATTTCGGACACTGGTGCGACGTCGGTCAAGGACGTGGGCCGCGTGATGAAAGCGGTCATGGCGAAGCTCGCCGGCCAGAATGTGGACGGAAAAACGGTGAACGAGCTGGTCCGCACGCGCCTCTCGAAACAGCAGACGTCCTAAACCTTTTCCCCCCTTCGCCCGTCTAAACATTCGAGACGGCTGACAACACGCCTTCTCATCCATCCTCCTTTCGGCCTTTCGCGTGAATGCGCGAAGGGCCTTTTTTTTGCTACGATCCCGTCTTTCAGCATGCGCCGGTACCCCTCGCCGTATACGTCGACACTCTCATTCGGATTTGGCCCCCTCTCCCAGGCAATCAAAGCGCTGATCATCGCGAACGTGGCCGTGTTCGTCGCGCAATACTTCCTGGCGGTCGTCACGGACCTGTTCGCGTTGTGGCCCATCCTCGTCGTCCGCAAGCTGTGGATCTGGCAGGTCGGCAGCTACATGTTCCTGCACGCCAGCGTCGGCCACATCGTCGTGAACATGCTCACGCTCTGGATGTTCGGCTCGGAGCTCGAGCGCATCTGGGGGACGCGGTACTTTCTGAAGTTTTATTTACTGACGGGGCTCGGCGCGGGGGTGCTCACGGTGCTCGTGGCGCTGCTGCCGTTCACCTACACGCAGGGCATTTACGTTTCCCCGACGGTTGGCGCGTCGGGCGCGATCTTCGGCCTGCTGCTCGCGTACGGGATGTACTTTCCGGATCGGCCCGTCTATCTGTACTTCGTGTTTCCAATCCCGGCCCGCTACTTCGTCCTCATCATCGGCGCGATTTCATTCTTCGCCGGCGGCGGCGTCGCGCACGCGACGCACCTTGGCGGCGTCGCGGTCGCGTACATGATGCTGAAAAGCGGACGCATCGATCCGCTCGCCGAGCTGAAGTACCGCTATCTGAAATGGAAGATCAACCGTGTGCGGAAGAAGTTCGACGTGTACTCCGGCGGCCGCGCCGACGATTGGGATCGTCGAGTGCACTGACGTTTTCAGTTTCAGGTTTTAAGTTTTCAGTTTTAAGTTTCAAACTTCAAACAGTTATCGGACGCTCCACGGCAGCCGCGTTCCTCCGAGCGCGAGCGCGAGCGTCGACCCGAGCACCGGCAGTCCGTAGCCGCTCGTCAGGAAGCTGTATTTGAAGAGCGCGCCGCTCGCGATCTGAAAATTCAGCGCCATGAAGAACGCGATGAACGCGGCGACCGGCGTCCAGAAACCAAGGAGCAGCGCCACGCCGCAGCTGAATTCGCCGACCGGCACGAGCCGGGCGAAGACGGTCACGCCGGGAAACGCGATGTGCTGCAAGTACCACCCGCTCACCGATCCCGGAGCCGCCGCGCTCGACCAGCTCGAGAACTGACCCGCGAGAATCGACGGGTTCGTGAGGAACGCGATCTTCCCGACTCCCTCGAAGATGAAAAAGATCCCGATCGCGATGCGCAGCAGGGCAAGGCCGGTGCCTTGTCGATCGATGGCCATGGCCGATCGTCAGCGGCGGAAGTAGTCGTCGGTGTGATCGAGCCAGTCCTGGCGGATCGGGCTGAACACATCGAGCTCGAACGTATCCTCGAGCGCTTCGGCCTGGTGCTCGAGCCACGACGGGATGTGCAGGACTTCACCCTCGCGCACGGTGATCTCTTCGCCGCCGATGTGGAACCTGAGCGCGCCCTGCAGAATGTAGGTCATCTGCTCGCTCTCGTGCGAGTGCATCGGCACGACGCAGCCGCGCTTCAGGTAAATCTGCGCGATCATCTCGCGCTCGCCCGTGACGATTTTTCGCGACAGCAACTCCGTCACTTTTTCGAGCGCGATTTCGTCCCATCGATGCAGCCGGACCGTCTGGGTGCTCATGGCCGTCGAGCATATACCACCCGCCTTCGCTCCCGCACGATTCCAGCGAGCTGCGGCGCGGGCGCGCCGGCCTCGGCGCGGAGGTGGCACGCACCCGAATGCTATAATTTCCACACGCATGAAGGCGGTTCTGAACGGCCGTCCCGCCACCGACGCGAGCACGGCGAACGCCGCCGGCCTCAGCCCCGAACAGCTCGTCGCGGTCTATCGCGTGATGCTCCTGTCGCGCAAGCTGGATGACAAAGAGATTCAACTCAAGGGCCAGAGTCAGATCTTTTTTCAGATCAGCGGCGCCGGCCACGAGGCCGTGCTCGTCGCCGCCGGCCTGACGCTCCGGCCCGGCTACGACTGGTTCTTCGCCTACTACCGCGATCGCGCGCTCTGCCTGCAGCTCGGCATGACGCCGCTCGACATGCTGCTGGCCGCGGTGGGATCGAAAGACGATCCCAACTCCGGCGGACGCCAGATGCCGTCGCACTGGGGTCACCCGAGGCTGAACGTCGTGTCGGGATCGAGTCCCACCGGCACGCAGGTGCTGCACGCCGTCGGCGCGGCGGAAGCGGGCGTCATCTACAGCCGCGTCGCGCAGATCGCCGATCGCCAGTCCTTCCATCACGACGACGAGATCACGTACGTGTCGCTCGGCGAGGGTGCGACGAGCGAGGGCGAGTTCTGGGAGTCGCTCAACACCGCGTGCACGAAGAGCCTGCCGATTCTCTTTCTCGTCGAAGACAACGGCTACGCGATCTCGGTGCCGGTCGAGGTGCAGACGCCGGGCGGCGACATCTCGCGGCTCGTCCGGTCGTTTCCCGGCCTTCATGTCGATTCGGTCGACGGCACGGACTTTTTCGCGAGCCTCCGATCGATGCGCGAAGCGACGGCCTACGTCCGCGCGCGCCGCGGACCGGCCTTCGTCCACGCGAAAGTCACCAGGCCCTACTCGCACTCGCTGTCCGACGACGAGAAGTTGTACAAGCCGGCGGCGGAGCGCGAAGCGGAAGCGCGCCGCGATCCGATCCGCCGCTTCGCGGAGTTCCTGAAGACCAACGGCATCGTCACGGACGATCAGCTGGCAGCCATGACGGCCGACGTCGAGCGCGAAGTCAACGAGGCGGCGATGACCGCGCTCGCCGCACCCAAGCCGGCGAAGTCGACCGCAGAGCTGTGGGTCTACTCGCCGGACGTGGATCCCACCTCGCCGGCGTTCGAGACCCCCGCGCGTCCGGAAGGCAAGCCGGAGACGATGGTCGGCGCGATCAACCGGACGCTGAAGGACGAAATGGCGCGCGACCCGCGCATCGTGGTCTTCGGTGAGGACGTCGCGGACGCAAGCAAGAAAGACGCGTTGAAGGTCGTGCCCGGCAAAGGCGGCGTCTTCAAGCTGACCCACGGCCTGCAGCGGCTCTACGGCGACGATCGCGTGTTCAACGCGCCCCTCGCCGAGGCGAACATCGTCGGACGCGGCGTCGGCATGGCCGTGCGGAAGCTGAAGCCGGTGGTCGAGATTCAGTTCTTCGACTACATCTGGCCGGCGATGATGCAGATCCGCGACGAGATGTCGATGTTCCGCTATCGATCGGGCAACACCTGGTCGTGTCCGATGGTGATTCGGACGCCGATCGGCGGCTACCTGCGCGGCGGCGGCCCGTACCACAGTCAATCGGGCGAGAGCATCTTCGCGCACTGTCCCGGCATCCGCATCGCGTATCCGTCGAACGCAGTCGATGCCGCCGGCTTGCTGCGCACGTCGATTCGCTGCGACGACCCGGTGCTCTTCCTCGAGCACAAGCATCTCTACCGTCAGACGTACAACAAGGGCGAGTACCCAGGCAAAGACTTCATGATCCCGTTCGGCAAGGCCAGCGTCCGCCGCGACGGCGATCACGTCGCCATCGTCACGTGGGGCGCGCTGGTCCAGCGCTCACTGGTGGCCGCGCAGCAGGCCGAGAAGGACGGCATCAGCGTCGCGATCCTCGATCTGCGGACGATCGTGCCGTACGACTGGGAGGCCATCGCGGCGCTCGTCACGAAGACGAATCGCGTCATCATCGCGCACGAGGATCAGGTGATGTGCGGGTTCGGCGCCGAGATTGCCGCCCGGATCGCCGGCGAGCTGTTCGAGCACCTCGACGCGCCGGTCCGCCGCGTGGGCGCGCTCAACGTGCCGGTCGCCTACTGTCCGGATCTCGAGGAAGCCATCCTGCCGCAGACGGCCGACGTGCTGAAGGCCATTCGCGAAATCGCCAGGTACTGAAAGGGCTCAGGGGTCAGCGATCAGGGATTCGGTTCCGAACCTGTGCGTCAAAGCCCCGTGTTCGCCGCGCTCGCCGTTCTTCTTGCCGCGCAGCATCTGGCCGCCATCAAACCCGATGTCCTGAAGTCGAGCGGCGCGATTCCGGCGCACATCGCCGGGCGCTTCCGCACGGCGACCGGCTTCCAGCAGTCGAAGGACGGGCAGTACTTCATCTTCGATCGCCGCGCCCACACCGTGTACGGCGTCGACGAAGCACAGACGAGCGTCTGGGACATCGTGCACATCGGCGCCGAGGCGGGGCGCATCATCGATCCGACGGCGTTCGCCGTCGAGCCCGACGGCACGTTCATCGTCGCCGACGCACCGAACAACCGCGAGCGCATCCAGATCTTCACAACCGCCGGCTTCCGGATCGGCGGCTTCATGCTGCCCGGCCGCCTGGCGCCTCGCGTGATGCTCGACGACAACATCGTCATGAACGGCATCGCGTCGCTCCAATACACCGGCACGTCGATTCTGCTCTCGCAGCCGGAAACCGGCGCGCTGATCGCGGAGTACACCCTGCAGGGCGCCGTCCATCGTCTGATCGGCAACCTTCGTGACACCGGTCATGAATCCGATTCCGAGCTGCATCGCGCGCTGAACAGCGGGATTCCGCTGGTCGATCCGGCCGGTGGCTTCTTTTTCGTCTTCCAGACCGGACAGCCGGTGCTTCGGAAGTACGGCCGCGACGGCCGCCTCGTGTTCGAGCGGCGGATCGAAGGCCGGGAGCTCGATCCGCTGATCGCGGCGCTGCCGACGACCTGGCGGCGGCGCAGCATGCCGGACGGCGAAGTCCCGATCGTTTCTCCGACAGTCCGCGCGGCTGCAGTCGATCACGCGGGCCGCGTGTGGATTTCCCTGGTCGTGCCGTTCACGTACGTCTACGACAGCGACGGCGACAAGATTCGCACGGTCCAGTTCGCCGGCGCCGGCACTGTCTCGCCCAACGGCCTGTTCTTCGGGAAGAATGGCCGGCTCCTCGTGACGCCCGGGCTCCTCGAATTCCAGACCCGATGATCGCGGCCAGTCACCTGACGCGCCGCTTCGGCTCGCGCGTGGTCGTGGACGATGTGTCGTTCGAAGTCGCGCGCTCGGAGATCGTCGCGCTGCTCGGGCCGAACGGCGCGGGCAAGACGACGACGATGCGGATGCTGGCGGGCCTGATCGCGCCGTCCTCCGGGTCCGTGTCGATCGGCGGCGTCCTGCTGACGCGCGCGACCGCCGGCCACCTGCGCAGCCGCATCGGATTCCTCACCGAAGCGCCCGGGCTCTGGGATCGCCTGACCGTCGCCGAGAATCTGCACGTCTACGCGCGGCTGTATTCGCTTCGATCGGCGAAGACGGCCGTCGATCGCGTGCTCGAGATCTTCGACCTCAGCGATCGCGCGCGAACGCGCGCCGCCGAGCTCTCGAAAGGGATGCGGCAGAAGGTGGCCCTGGCACGGGCGCTCGTCCACGATCCCGACGTGCTGCTGCTCGACGAGCCGACATCGGGACTCGATCCTGAAATCACCCGCGCGGTCCGGCGTCTGCTCGACGAGCGCCGAGCGGCCGGACGCGCGGTGCTGGTCTCGACGCACAACCTCGACGAGGCCGAGCGGCTGGCGGATCGCGTCGCCGTGCTGCAGCGGCGGCTGATCGCGTTCGACAGGCCGGCCGCGCTCCGGCAGCGCCTGACGACGGGCCGGCTGATCGTGCGCGTGGCCGGCGATCCGGCGTCGTTTCTCGAGCGAGCGCAGGCGTTCGATCCGCTCGCCTCCGTCGACGGGCAACTGCTGATCCTGAGGACCGAGCATCTCGACCGCGACACGCCGGCGCTCGTGGCGGCGCTCGTGGCGGACGGCGCGCAGATTCTCGAAGTCCGTCCGGAGATCCCCGCCCTGGAGGACGTCTACCTGCACCTCACGGGGGACGAACCATGACGCGCGTCCGCGCGCTGATCGCGAAAGAGATTCTGGATCTCCGCCGCAACCGCGCGGCGCTCGTGCCGGTCGTCATCGTCACCATCATGTCGCTGGCGCTGCCGTTCGCGATCGTGATCGCGATTCCGATGCTGACCGGCCAGCCGCTCGGACACGACCTCGATCTGGTGCGGGTCAGCCGCGTCGCCGGCGCCCGCGAACAGCTGTCGGCCGACGGCCAGATTCAGTTCTTCCTCTTTCAGCAGTTCCTGCTGCTGTTCCTGCTGACGCCGATCACCGGGGCGATGGCTCTGGCGGCGCACGCCGTGGTCGGCGAAAAGCAGGCGCGCACGCTGGAGCCGCTGCTGGCGACGCCGGTCACGACGACCGAGCTCCTCATCGGCAAGGTGCTGGGCGCGCTGCTGCCGACGCTTGCGATCTCGCTCGCCGGCCTCGTCATCTACTTCGTCGGCATCGTCCGCTTCGCCGCGCCCGGCGTGGCGGCGGCCATGGTGACGCCTCGCACCGCGCTGCTGATCGTCGTCGTCGGTCCCGCCGCGGCGCTCGTGTCGCTGCAGGCGGCGATCGTCATCTCGTCGCGCGTCAACGACGCGCGCACGGCGCAGCAGTTCGGCGTGCTCATCATCATCCCGCTCACCGCGCTCCTCGTCGCGCAGTTCACTGGCACGCTGTGGCTGTCCACTACCGCGCTTGCCCTCGTCGGCCTCGGCCTGCTCGGTGTCTGGATTCTGCTGACGCTGCTGTCAGCCGTTCTGTTCGAGCGCGAGTCGATCTTGACGCGGTGGAAGTGAACGCAGGTGCCTGGTGCTGGGTGCTGAGTGCCAGGTGCGGGTGCCGGGTGCCGGGTGCGGGTGCCGGGTGCGGGTGGCGCGGGTGCCGGGTGCGGGTGCCGGGGTGTGCGGGCGCCGGGTGCGGATGCCGGGTGCCAGGTGCTCGGTGAGGCCTGGTGGCTGGGTCTACCGTTCTTGCTTCGGGAAAGTTGTTCGCGCGTTCTTCCGGCGTCGTACTCCAAGCGTCGGTGTGGTCTCAAGATAACGCGTAGACCCTTTTGCTTCAATTCGTTCGCGAGCTGCCACGCGTCCGACTCCTGATATCGCCGCGCAACCATGCGATGTAGAGGCAACCGGGGTGCCACCGTCCTTTGCCGTTGCTCCAATTGCACGCAATGCACATGGCACGGGCAGGTGGTTGCCGGCATTTGGGCACCAGGCACCCGACCCGGTCACAAAGGCGCCTGGCGCCGGCACCCAGCACCGGGCACCCAGCACCGCGCTCTTCCCTTGACATCGCAATCGCACTGAATGAACATTCATTCAGATGCGTTCGACAGCCGCCACCATCCGAAAGACGCGCCCCGCGAACGGCGATGCCCCGCAACCGAAGCGCGACGCGATTCTGCGTGCGGCCATCAACGTCTTCGCCGAGCGCGGCTACTTCAACTCGCAGGTCGCCGACGTCGCGCGCGTAGCGGGGGTCGCGGCCGGGACCGTCTATCTCTACTTCCGCAGCAAGGACGACCTGCTGATCTCGATCTTCGAGCGCGGCATGCGCGAAGCGATTGCCGAGGGCCGGACGCTGGTCGCGGCGCACGTCGATCCGCGCGAGCGGCTGCGGCAGTTCGCCCGCCTGCACCTCGCGCGCCTCGGCCGCAACCGCAACCTCGCGGTCGTGTTCCAGGTCGAGCTCCGGCAGTCGACGAAATTCATGGAGCGGTTCTCGGCCACGTTGCTGCGCGACTACCTCGGCCTCATGCGCGACGCGATTGCCGAGGGTCAGCAGAGCGGCCTGTTCCGCCGCGACCTCAACCCGACGGTGGCCGCCAAGATGCTGTTCGGCGCGCTCGACGAGATGGCGACCAACTGGATCCTGAGCCGCCGCAAGTACTCGCTGGAGGCCGACGCGGACGTGGTCGTCGACCTCTTTCTGAACGGAGCGTGCGCGCGATGAGCGCGGCCGCGCCGGTCCGGTCCGCGGCGGTCCTGGGCGCCGGCACGATGGGCGCGCAGATCGCCGCGCAGTTCGCGAACATCGGCGTCCCGGTCCTGCTGCTCGATCTGACCGCCGACGTCGCGCGTGACGGCCTCAAGCGCGCGCGGGCGCTGAAGCCCGATCCGTTCTTCACGCCGGACGCGCACACGCTGATTACGACAGGCAGCTTCGACAACGATCTCGCCCGGCTGAAAGAGACCGACTGGATTCTCGAGGCCGTCGTCGAGCGGCTCGACGTCAAACGCGATCTCCTCGCACGCGTGGACGCGGCCCGGCGGCCCGGCTCGATCGTGTCGTCCAACACCTCCGGCATCTCGATCGCGGCGCTCGCCGAGGGCCGCAGCGACGACTTCAGACGCCACTGGCTCGGCACGCACTTCTTCAATCCGCCTCGCTATCTCCGGCTGCTCGAGATCATCCCGACGGCGTCGACGGATCCCGACGTCGTCGCGCGCGTGTCGTCGTTTGCCGATCACCGCCTCGGCAAGGGCGCCGTGATCGCGAAGGACACGCCGAACTTCATCGGCAATCACATCGCGCTCTACGGCGTCGCGCGCGTGTTGTGCACGCTCGAGAGCGGCCGCTACACGATCGAGGAGATCGACGCCATCACCGGGCCGGCGCTCGGCCGGCCGAAGAGCGCCACGTTTCGGACGATGGACATCGCCGGGATCGACATCCTGGCGCACGTTGCGGCGAACCTGAACCTGACGCTGCCCGCGTTCGTCGGCGAGATGCTGAAGCGCGGATGGGCGGGAGAAAAGGCCGGTCAGGGTTTCTACAAACGGATCAAGACGCCGAACGGCTCCGACATCCTGACGCTCGATCCGAAGACGCTCGAATACCGGCCGCAGCAGCCTGCCAGGCTGCCGTCGCTCGATGGCGCGCGATCGATCGACGACACCGGGGAGCGGATCAGAACCCTCTACCACGGCACCGACAAGGTCGGCGAATTCCTGCGGGAGACGCTCGGGCCCACGCTCACGTACACGGCCCGCGTCGCGCCAGACATCGCGTACTCGATCGACGACATCGACCGGGTGATGAAGTGGGGCTTCGGCTGGGAGCTTGGACCGTTTGAAACGATCGACGCCATCGGCGCGCAGGAGCTCGCCGGGCGCGACCGTTTCCGATCCGCGCCGCTCGGCCCGGCGGCCCCCGACCTGCAGATCCTGAAATCGGCGAAGGATCGTCAGAAGGTCGTCAGGCGGAACGCCGGCGCGAGCCTCGTCGATCTCGGCGACGGCGTCCTCGCCGTCGAATTTCACTCGAAGATGAACGCGATCGGCGGCGACACGATCCAGATGCTGCACGCCGGCGTCAGGGAGGCGTCGGCGAACTTCGCCGCGCTGGTCGTCGGCAACGATGCGCCGAACTTCTCGGCCGGCGCGAACCTGATGCTCCTGATCCTCGAGGCGCAGGAAGGCAGCTGGGACGAGATCGACGTGATGATTCGCGCGTTCCAGAACGCGACGCAGGCGCTGCGCTTCGCCGACGTGCCGGTGGTGGTCGCGACCGCCGGCCTGACGCTCGGCGGCGGCTGCGAGATCGCGCTGCACGGGGACCGCGTGCAGGCCGCGGCGGAAAGCTACATCGGGCTCGTCGAAGTCGGCGTCGGCCTGATTCCCGGCGGCGGCGGCACGAAAGAAATGCTGGCGCGTGCAGTCGAGGGATTGCCGGCGAACCACGACGACCTCCTGCCGTTCGTGCAGCGCGTCTTCGAGACGATCGGCTTCGCGAAGGTTTCGACCAGCGCCGCCGACGCCATGCGGCTCGATTATCTCGACGCGACCGATCGCATCACGATGAACCGCGAACGTCTGATGTCCGACGCGAAGCGGTACGCGCTCGAACGCGTCGACGAAGGCTACACGAAACCGGTTGCCCGCACGGCGATCCCGGTCGGCGGCAGCGGCGTGCTCGCGGCGCTGAAGCTCGGCATCCACCTTGCCGCGCGCGCCGGCCGCATCTCCGAACACGACGTCGTCGTCGGACGCGCGCTCGCGAACGTGCTCGCCGGCGGCGCGCTGCCGAATCAGGCGACGGTGAGCGAGCAGTATCTGCTGGACCTCGAGCGCGAGGCGTTCCTGAAGCTGTGCGGCGAGCGCAAGACGCTCGAACGCATCCAGCACACGCTCAAGACCGGCAAGCCGCTGCGCAACTAGCAATGCAGATCATCGACACCGGCAGCGGCCCGACGCTCGTCTTCGTCCCGGGACTCCAGGGCCGCTGGGAATTCATGCGCACGACGGTCGACGCGCTCGCCGCGCATTTCCGCGTCGTCACGTTCTCGCTGTGCGACGAGCCGGCCGCGCGCTGCCGCTTCGACGCGGAACGCGGGTTCGACAATTACGGCGACCAGGTGGCCGCGGCGCTCGACGAGCTGAAAATCCGTTCGGCCGCGATCTGCGGCGTATCGTTCGGCGGGCTGATCGCCCTGAACTTCGCGTCCCGTTATTCCGATCGCGTGGACGCGCTGGTGCTGGCGTCGACGCCGGGACCCGGGATGACGCTTCGCCGGCGCCACGCGATCTACTCGCGGCATCCGCGGCTCTTCGGGCCGCTGTTCTTCGTCGAAGCGCTCCGGCGCGCGCGGGCCGAGCTGCGCGTCTCGCTGCCCGCGGCGTCGCAGCGCCGGGCGTTCGGGTGGTCGATGCTGCGATCGCTGCTGCGCGGGCGACCGTCGGTGGCGCGCATGGCCGCGCGCGCGCGGCTGATCGAAACGTTCGACGCGGCGGCCGCGTGCGCGCGGATCGCCGCGCCGACGCTGGTCGTCACCGGCGAATCGGGGCTCGATTTCGTGGTGAAGGTGGACGGCAGCATCCAGTACCTGCGGCTGATCCGCGGCGCGCGGGCCGCGGTGCTCGAGCGGACCGGACATCAGGGCACGCTCACGCGGCCGCGCGAGTTCGCGGAGATTGTGCGGAAGTTCGTCGAGGGAACGCGCGATGCCGCTGCGTGAGATTCCCGGCCCCGCCGGACGGCTGGAAGCGTTGCTCGACGATCCGGCTCCGACCGGCGCCGTCGGCGCCGACGGCCTGCTCAGTCCCGGTCATCATGCCGGCCTGCGCGCGGCCGTCGTGCTCGCGCATCCGCTGACGACCAGGGGCGGCACGATGCACACGAAGGTCGTGTATCAGGCGGCGAAGGCGTTCAGCCGCATCGGCTGCGCCGTGCTGCGGTTCAACTTTCGCGGCGCCGGCGCGAGCGCCGGCACGTTCACGAACGGGCTCGGCGAAAAAGACGACTTCCGGGCGGCGCTCGATTTCATGCAGAGCCGGTATTCCGGCGCGCCGATCTGGGCCGCCGGCATGTCGTTCGGCGCGTGGATCGCAATGAGCGTCGGCGCCGAGGATCCGCGCGTATCGACGCTCGTCGGCATCGCCGCGCCGGTGTCGCGCTACGACTTCGAGGCGGTCGCGGGCAGCCCGAAGCCGAAGTTCTTCATCCTCGGCGAGCGCGACGACATCTGCCGCCTGACGGAGATGCGCGAGTTCTACGCGCGCGCCGCGGAGCCGAAGGAGCTGGTCGTCATCGACGCGGCGGATCATCTGTTCGACGGCAAGGCGGCCGAAGTCGGCGACGCGATCGAGGAGCTGTTAGGAGACTGGTCCGCCTGAAGGCGGACACTACGTACGAAGTCCAGCTTTAGCCGGACCGTGAGGAAACCCATGAACGAAGCTGTCATCGTCTCCGCCGTTCGAACGGCGGTCGGCAAGGCCCCAAACGGCACGCTGCGCGGCACGCGGCCCGACGAGCTCGCCGCGACGGCGATCGCCGAGGCGATCCGCCGCGCGCCCGGCATCGCGGCCAGCGACATCGACGATGTGATTCTCGGCTGCGCGATGCCCGAGGCGGAGCAGGGCATGAACGTCGCGCGCATCGCGAGCCTGCGAGCCGGCATTCCGGTCAGCGCGTCGGCGGTCACGGTCAATCGCTTCTGCTCGTCGGGGCTGCAGGCGATCGCCTACGCCGCCGAGCGCGTGATGTGCGGGTTCGCGTCGGCGATCGTGGCGGGCGGCACGGAGTCGATGAGCCTCGTGCCGATGGGCGGCCACAAGATCGCGCCGAACCCGACGTTGATGGATGTCTATACCGACGTCTACCTGAGCACCGGCCTCGTCGCCGAGAACCACGCGCGCGAATCCGGGATCTCCCGCGAGGAGCAGGACGCGTTCGCGCTGCGCAGCCACCAGCACGCCGTCGCGGCTATCGACGGCGGCAGGTTCGCCGGGGAAATCGTGCCGGTGACGGCGACCGTCCTCGAGCCGCCGAACGGCGACGGCAGACCCAAAACACGACAGGTGACCTTCGCGATCGACGAGGGCCCGCGGCGCGACACGTCGGCCGACGCGCTCGCGAAGCTGCGGCCGGCGTTTCACGCGAAGGGAAGCGTGACCGCCGGCAACTCCTCGCAGACGAGCGACGGCGCGGCGGCGGTCATTGTCACGTCCGCCGCGACCGCGCGCGAGCGCGGCCTCACCCCGCTCGCGCGGTTCGTGACCTTTGCGACGGCCGGCGTGGATCCCGAGCGCTTCGGCATCGGGCCGGTGCCGGCGATCAAGAAGGCCCTGGCGCTTGCGGGGCTGACGCTCGACCAGATCGATCTGATCGAGCTGAACGAAGCGTTCGCCGCGCAGGTGCTCGCGTGCACGAAGGCGCTGCCGATCGATCCCGACCGGCTGAACGTCAACGGCGGCGCGATCGCGCTCGGCCATCCGCTCGGGTGCACCGGCGCGAAGCTGACGACGACGATCCTTCACGAGATGAAACGGCGGAACGCGCGGTACGGAATGGTGACGATGTGTGTCGGCGGCGGCATGGGCGCCGCGGGTATCTTCGAACTTCATCGCTGATGGCTGATGGTTTCGGAACGCCATTGTTTGTAGACTGCGAGGAGAGTCAATCATGTCCACGATCACAGCTCCGAGCTCGGTGCTCCGCGGCGGCGAATGGCTGCTGCAGCCGACCGACGCCGACGCCGCGTTCACGCCCGAGCGCCTGACCGAGGAGCATCGGCTGATCGCCCGCACCGCGAAGGAATTCGTCGAGAACGAAGTCCTGCCGGTGCTCGACAAGCTCGAAGCGAAGGATTGGAGCCTCGCGCGCACCCTCGTTCAGCACGCCGCCGGCCTCGGCCTCCTCGGCGTCGATGTCCCGGACGTCTATGGCGGCGTCGGCCTCGACAAGGTCAGCTCGCTGGTCGTCAGCGAGATGATGGCGCGATCCGCGTCGTTCGGCGCGACGTTCGGCGCGCACGCGAACCTCACGATCGTTCCGATCGTGCTGTTCGGGACCGAGGCGCAGAAGCAGAAGTATCTGCCCAGGCTGTTGAGCGGTGAGCTGATCGGCGCCTACGGCTTGAGCGAAACGGGCTCCGGATCGGACGCGCTCGGCGCGCGCACGCGCGCGACGCGGCAGCCGGACGGCAGCTTCGTGCTCAACGGCGAAAAGATGTGGATCACGAACGGCGGCTTTGCCGATCTGTTCGTCGTGTTCGCGAAGGTTGACGGCGAACACTTCACCGCCTTCCTCGTCGAGCGCGGCTTCGGCGTGAAGAACGGGAAGGAAGAGCACAAGATGGGCCTCCACGGCTCGTCGACGACCGCGCTGATCTTCCAGGATGTGAAGGTCCCGGCCGACAACGTCCTCGGCGAGATCGGCAAGGGCCACAAGGTCGCGTTCAACGTGCTGAACTTCGCGCGGTTCAAGCTGGGCGCGATGTGCAGCGGCGGCTCGATCGGCGCCATCGCCGAGTCGGCGAAATACGCGGCGGCGCGCCGGCAATTCAACACGCCGATCGCGAGCTTCGGCGCGATCAAGCACAAGCTCGGCGAGATGGTCGTCAGAACGTACGCCGTGGAGAGCCTGCTCTATCGCACGGCCGGCCTCGTCGACGCGCGCATCGAGTCGACGAGCGCCGCGGAGAGCCACGGCGCGGCGGCGCTCAACGCGTTCGAGGAATACGCGGTGGAAGCGTCGATCGCAAAGGTCGGCGGCAGCGAAGCGCTCGACTACGTGCTCGACGAGAACATCCAGATTCACGGCGGCAACGGCTTCGTGAAGGACTACCCGGCGGAGCGCCACTATCGCGACGCGCGAGTCAACCGGATCTTCGAGGGCACGAACGAGATCAACCGGCTGCTGATTCCCGGCATGCTCGTGCGGCGCGCGATCAAGGGCGATCTGCCGCTCATTCCCGCCGCGAAGGCGCTGCAGGACGAGCTCCTCGGGCCGCCATCGCTGCCGGCGACGGACGAAGGACCGCTGGCGGAGGAGCGGCGCGCGATCGAGGCGTTCAAGAAGGTCGCGCTGATGGTGCTCGGGCTGGCGATGCAGACGTTCGGCCAGAAGCTCACCGACGAGCAGGAAGTGCTGATGCACGCGGCCGACATCCTCATGGATGTGTTCGCCGCCGAAAGCGCGCTCCTGCGCGCGGAATCGGCGGGACGCCGGGGTCACTCGAAGGCGTCGCTGCACGAGGACGCCGCGCGCGTGTTCGTCAACGACGCCGCGCTGCGGATCGACGCGGCCGCCCGTCAGGCACTCGCGGCCACCGTCGACGGCGACACGCTTCGCACGATGCTCGCGGCGCTGCGGCGGCTGCTGAAGGTGACGCCGATCAACACCGTCGCCGCGCGCAGGCGCCTGGCCGACGAGACCGTCGCGCGGGCCGGGTATCCGTTCGCGTAACCACGTGTCAGCGACTGCCTATCACGAAGCTACGAAGAGCACGAAGGTCACGAAGTACACGTTGTACTCGGAAACGCTTCGTGTCCTTCGTGATCTTCGTGCCTTCGTGATGAGCAAGCGATCGACGCTGTGCATCGCTATCGTCATCGCGGGCCTGATGGCGGGATGCTCGAGCAAGCCGCCGGACGACCCGAAAGACTACGTGTCGAAGCTCGCGGCGGAGCGCGGGTCGAAGGACGCGATGTTCGAGCGGGAAAACGAGCCGGTTCCGCCGACGCGGAAGAAGGATCTGCTGCCGCTCGCGTACTTCCCGATCGATCCGGACTACAACGTGGCGGCGTCGCTCGACCCGAGCAACGATCAGACGATCGTGGAGATCCCGACGTCGGCCGGCGGCGCCGACAAGTTCCGCCGTGTCGGCACGCTGCGGTTCGTCCTCAAGGGCCAGTCGATGAAGCTGACCGCGTTCGCGCCGGCGGCCGCTCGCACCGTCGATCGGCTGTTCGTGCCTTTCAGCGATCTGACCAGCGGGACGGAGACGTACCCGGCCGGCCGGTTCATGGATCTCGATCGCACCGGCACCGGCATCTACGAAGTCGATTTCAACCGCGCTTACAACCCGTACTGCTACTACAACCCGACCTGGGAGTGCCCACTGCCGCCCTCCGAGAACCGGTTGAAGGTGCCGATCCGCGCCGGAGAGCGCGTCAAGACTTGAGCCCGCTCAGGGCCATTGTCTTCGACTTCGACGGCGTGCTCGCGAACAGCGAGCCGCTCCACTTCGAGGCGTTTCGCGACGTCCTCGCCGGCGAAGGCGTCACGCTCGGCGAAGGCGACTACTACAGCCGCTACCTCGGGTTCGACGACGTCGGATCGTTCGAGCGGATCGCGATCGATTGCGGGCGCCGCTGGAACGCGGACAAGGTTCGCGCGCTGATCGAGCAGAAAGCCGTTCGCATGGAAGTCCTCGAGCGCGACCGCTCGGTGCTGTTCCCCGGCGCGGCGGACATCGTGCGCCGCGCGGCGGCGCGCGTGCCGCTCGCCATCGCGTCCGGCGCGCTCGGCTTCGAGATCCTGCGCATCCTCGATCGCGAGCAGCTGACCTCCTGCTTCACCGCGATCGTCGCCGCCGGCGACACCGCCGTCAGCAAGCCGTCCCCCGAGCCGTACCTGCAGGCGGTGGCGCGCCTGAGGTCCGCCGTCTCGCCGTCCCTCCTCGAATCGGACTGCGCCGCGATCGAGGACTCCGTCTGGGGCCTCGAGTCGGCCCGCCGCGCAGGTCTGCGCACGGTGGGCGTTGCCCATACGTATCCTGGCTCCGCGCTCGACGCCGACCTGATTGTCGAGTCGATCGATCGCCTCGATGTCGACGGGCTCGCGGCCCTGTGGTCGTCCTGACGGGTTCGGATTTGAACAAGCATCCAAACGCTTGGATTCAAGCGGATCTCGAGGATCTTGAGAGTTTCCTGTCGGTCTTTGGTCTTTACACCTCCGTGACGCTGCCGAAATACTGGGATATTCCCGAACGGCGCGCGGTATCCAACACTGCACGCCTTCGGGAATAGGTCGTTCAGGAAGCTTTTTCGAGGAGGAAGGATGAAAGTTCGAGCCATTGTCCTGGCGTTCGTGGCGTTGATCGCCACGAGCGCGCTGGCGGCCGCCCAGTCGCAGACGGGCGAGATCTTCGGCAAGGTCACCGATCAATCGGGGGCGGTCCTGCCGGGCGTCACGGTGACGCTCACGGCGCCCCATCTGCTGCAGCCGCTGACCGCGGTCACCAGCGAAACTGGCAGCTATCAGTTCCCGCGTCTCGAGATCGGCACGTACGCGGTGAAGTTCGAGCTGACCGGCTTCAAGACGGTCCTCAGCGAGGACATCCGCGTGACCGTCGGGTTCAACGCGCAGGTCAACGCGCAGCTCGGCGTCTCGACCGTGCAGGAAACCATCACGGTCACCGGCGCGAGCCCGGTCGTCGACACGAAGGAGACGGGCACGAAGCAGACGTTCACGAACGAGCTGCTGCAGAGCATTCCGTCGGCGCGCGATCCGTGGGTCATTCTCCAGCAGACCGCCGGCGTCGCGATGGACCGCGAGAACATCGGCGGCAACATGTCGGGCCAGCAGTCCAACTACGTCTCGCGCGGCGGGAACCCGACGAACAACAAATGGTCGCTCGACGGCGTCGACATCACCGACATGTCGGCCACCGGCGCGTCCCCCAGCTACTACGACTTCGACGCGTTCGAGGAGATCACGATCACGACCGGCGGCGTCGACGTGACGCAGCAGACAGGCGGCGTCGGCATCAACCTCGTCACGAAGTCGGGCAGCGATCGGTTCCGCGGATCGTCGCGCTTCTACGCGACCGACGAGAAGTTCGAATCCAATAACGTCAACGACCCGCTGCGCCTCCAGGGCGCCTCGTCCGGCAACCCGATCCAGAACATCAAGGACTACGGCGTCGAAGTCGGCGGGCCGCTGAAGAAAGGCAAGGCGTGGGTCTGGGGCAGCATCGGCAAGCAGACGGTCGACGTCGGCGTGCTCGGCTTCTACAAGCCGGATGCCGGCTGCCAGCAGGTGAAGCGCGACGTCGGCACGTCGCCGCTGTCGCGCTCGATCGACGAGATCAACGGCTGCCTCAACACGGACCGGACGCTGCTGCAGACGACGAACCTGAAAGCGGAAGTGCAGCTGTTCAAGGGCAACAAGGCAACCCTCTTCAACAACTTCGCGAAGAAGGAGCGCAACGCGCGCGGCGCGTCCGATCTGAACCCGATCGAGACGACGACGCCGCAGGGCGCGGTGCCGGCGTCGTTCGGGAAGCATTGGTGGAACACCGGGCCTAACCCGACGTACAAGTTCGGTGACCAGTGGGTCGTGAGCGACCGCCTCCTCGTCGACGTGCAGTACGCCCACATCGGCAACAACTTCACGCTCGGCTTCCATTCGCCGGAGCTGCGGGACGTCCAGCCGACGTTGATCATCTCGAGCGGCTTGAACGGCCGCTCGTTCCAGGAGCAGGTGTTCATCCGGCCGGTGAACAGCCTCACCGTCAACTCGAACTACTTCCTCCCCGGCATCGCCGGCGGCGATCATGCGTTCAAGATCGGCGGCTACTGGCGGGATTCCAACACGACGTCGATCCTGCATCGTGGCGGCTACGGGACCGTCCGCTTCCCGACGCTGGCGGACCGCGACAACCCCGGCACCTGCGCGACAGTGGCGGCGGGCTGCCAGATCGACCTGATTCGTGACGGGAACAGTGTTTACGACCTGAAGAACTACTCGGCGTACGTCCAGGACACGGTCACGCACGGGCGTGTGACGCTGCAGCTCGGCGTCCGGTACGACTACATCAAGGACATCGCCCAGGCGGCGAGCATCGTCTCCAATCCGCTCTCGGCGTGCGTCCCAGGCAGCGCCGTTCCGTGCACGGGGAGCACGGCGGCCGGCGGATCGTGGCTGCCGGGGCTCAACTTCGGCGGGGCCGACCCGAATGTCGCGTTCAACAACTTCTCGCCGCGCGTCGGGTTGACGTACGACCTGCGCGGCGACTCGAAGACGATCGCGCACGCGAACTTCGCGCGGTATTACGGCCAGGTCGGGAATGCGGGAGTGTCTGGCACGATCAACCCGGTCGCCTCCACGGGTCTGCGGTATCCGTGGGTGGATGTGAACGGCGACAAGTCCGCGCAGCCCGGCGAAATCCTCCTCAGCGCGAACCCGCTGGCCCTCGTCCAGGGCAACTGGTCGGCGGCGAACCCGGCGAACACCGTCTCCGCCAACTCGGTCGATCCGAATCTCAAGAACGACGCCACCAACGAGTTCATCGTCGGCATCGATCGTGAGATCGGGGCTGGCTTCGCGGTGGGCGCCAACTACATCTGGCGGAAGTACACCGACTTCAATTACGAAGACCGAGTCGGGATCACGCCGGCCGACTGGGTCGCGACGACCTTCACGCCGCTGCCGTCGGCGTGCCCGGGCGCGGACAACCGGACGGCCGCGGGCGCGTGCCCGATGGTGACCTATTACCAGCCGGCGTTCCAGCAGCCGACGATCCTGCAGCTGATCAACGTGCCGGACTTCAACCGGACCTACAACGGCTTCGAGATCACCGGCCGCAAACGGATGTCGAACCGCTGGCTGATGAACACGAGCTTCGCGTACAACAGCATTCTGCAGCATTACGGCGGGTTCGGCGGCAGCCACAACATGACCAGCGGCACCGCGGGTACGCTGCCGATCAGCGAGGATCCGACCAACCGCGCCGTGCGCGACGGCCAGCAGTACGATTACCTGACGGGCGGCAGCGGCATCGGGAACGTGTTCGTCAACGCCAAGTGGCTGTTCAAACTGAGCGGCCTCTATCAGGCGCCGTACGGCTTCAACGTCTCGGCGTTCTACAACGCGCGTCAGGGTTATCCGTTCGAGCGCGGCATTTTGAGCCCGTCGCGCGCCAACGGCGGCGGCACGGTGTTCATCGTGCTGGATCCCATCGGCAAGGATCGTCTGCCGAACTACCAGAACCTCGATTTCCACATCGACCGGCGGTTCCACTTCGGCAGGGCGAACATCCTGCCGCAGCTGGACATCTTCAACGTCGCGAATGCCAACACGGTGCAGGCGATTCGCGGCACACAGAACGCGGCGAACGCGAACCAGATTCAGGCGCTGCTCGCGCCGCGGGTCCTGCGGTTCGGCGTCAAGTTCAATTGGTAATGCGGTCGGCCGGGCCCATCCGGGTCCGGACGGCTTTCACGTGCAGGCGGGGCGTCGGCCCCGCCTTTTTTTTCGTACGAAACGCGCTAATATCAGTTCGACCGTCGTCAGTTCGCCGTCGACGGCAGCCGATGATCAAGGACTCTCACGTCCGCGCGTTCTCGCACGCCGCGCTCAGCCCCGACCCGGACCTCGCGGTCGCGGCGCTGATGATCGCGCGCGTCGAGTACCCGGCGCTGGACGCCGGCCCGTACCTCGATCAGCTCGACGCGATCGGCCGCGAAGCCAGGCGCCGCGTGGCCGAGGCGACCGTGGCGGCCAGCGATGCGCCGGGCGGCGTCGATCCCGAGCGGTACGCGCGCGTGATGGCGCTGAACGACTACCTGTTCGGCGAGCTGCGCTTCATCGGCAACGACGTCCAGTACGAAGACCCGCGCAACAGCTTTCTGAACGAGGTCCTCGATCGCCGGACCGGCATTCCGATTTCGCTCGCGCTCCTCTACATCGAGGTGGCGCGTCGTGCCGGGGTCCACGTCGAAGGGATCAATTTTCCGGGGCACTTCCTGGTACGGTGCCCGGCGCGCCGCGGCCTGCAGTTTGCCGAGGACCTGATCATCGACGCGCACCACGGCGGCGCGCTGCTGTCGCGCGACGCGTGCGTGCGCATGTTCCGCCGGCACAGCGACGCGGCCGACGCCACGGAGTCGGACCTGTTCGTCCACGCGACCAAACCGCAGATCATGGCGCGCATGCTCCTGAACCTGAAGCGCGTCTACGTGCGGATGCACTCGTTCCCGCAGGCGCGCGACATCACCGAGCTGCTCCTCGCCGTCGACCCGTCGGCGACGGGCGAGCTGCGCGACCGCGGGCTCCTCGCCTACCACCTGAAGGATTTCTCCGGCGCGCTGCGCGACCTGCAGGCCTACCTGCAGCTGTCCGCGAAGAGCGAGCTCGACGAACAGGAGCGCGAGGAGCACGACCAGATCTGGGAGCACGTCAAGGCGCTCCGCAAGAGAGTGGCCTCCCTGAACTGATCGTTCGCGTGTTCGATGTCCGACGCTACTCCTGAGGCGCCACATGGGCGCGATCGGCATAGTCGACCTGATGCATGTCGCTCGTCCCGTTGCGCTGAACGAGCGGGCGCACCGCCGCCATGATGACCAGAACGAGGCCGAAGGTGCACACGATCGTGGCGCCGGTCGGCAAGTCGAGCTTCAGCGACAGGTAGACTCCAAGTGCCGACACGAGCGTGCCCATCGACCAGCCGATCGCCAGGCGCTTGCCGATTGAATCCGCGTACAGCATCGCCGCGACCGACGGCACGATGAGATAACAGAATACGAGCAGCACACCGGCGATCGCGACCGACGAGGTGACCACGAACCCGAACGACGCGTAGAACAGGAAGTCCCACAGCTTCACGTTCAGCCCCTGCTCCTCCGCTCGTCTCGCGTCCATCGAGATCGCCAGGAACTGCCTGCGGAAGATGTAGTGGAACACGCCGATCGCGCTGTACAGCAGCGCCGTCTTCCTGACTTCCGGCCATGAGACCGCCAGGATATTGCCGACGAGCATGTCCTTCAGGTGTTCGCTCTCCGATGTCGCCTTGCTCATCGCCAGAATCGCCGCGGCTGACGCCACGGCGTAGCAGATGCCGATGATCGCCTCCTGCGGGATCCGCGCACGCTTGCTGCGGATCGTCGAGAACACGAACGCGCCGAGGAACGTGAACGTCAGGCTGATCCAGTACACGAGCGGCCCGTGTGGATCGCCGCCGGACATCGGGATCAGGAGCGCGATCGTGGCCCCGAACGCGGCGATCTGCGCCAATGAGAGGTCCACGAAGATGACGCCGCGCTCGACGACGTGGACGCCGAGGTAGGCGTGGATCCCTGTGAGGATGAGGCTGGCCACGAACGGCGCGGCCAGAAACATCAGCATGGAGGTGTCGAGCACTACGTCGCTCTGCTCTTCTTGATCGCGTCGATCAGCAGATTGATGTCGTAATCGAACAGCTTGAAGTAGTCCGTCACCTCCTTGACGCCGCCCACCGACGGCGGGAGCACGAGCACCTGCGCGCCGGTGTCGCGGCCGATCGCCAGCGGCGTCTTCATATCGAAGTACGGCTCCACCAGCACGAGCTTGACGTTTTGACGTTTCATCTCGTTGATCAGATCGAGCGTGTGCTGGGGCGTCGGCGGGATGCCCGGCCGGGGCTCGATGTAGCCGATGATATCCAGGCCAAAGCGCTCCGCGAAATTCGGGAACGACCTGTGATAGGTCACCACTTTCGTCCCCTTGTACGGCGCCATCTGGGCGAGCCACCGCTTTTCGGCCGCATCGAGGCGCGTCGTGAAGCTCGCGAGCTGCTGCTGGAAGAACGCGCTGTCTGCCGGCCGGAGCTCCGACAGCTTGTCGGCGATCTCTTTGGCGATCCGCTTGCCGTTCTCCGGATCCATCCAGTAGTGCGGGTTCCCCAGCGGGTGGACGTCGCCCATCGCCCGCGTGATGTTTCCGCTTGGGATCTCGAGAATCGACGCGCCGAGGGACGCGTCGAGATAGCCCTTCGCGCCGACCTGAACCTTCGCGTTCCGGCTCTGTTGGATCAGCGGCGGCAGCCAGCCGATCTCGAGGTCGCGGCCGACGGCGATGAGCACGTCGGCCTTCTGCAGCTTGAGGATGAAGCTCGGTTTGGCCTCGACGAAGTGCGGATCCTGATAACCCTTGGCGAGCGATTCGACCGTGATGCGATCGCCGCCGACTTCGCGCGCGATCGACGCCAGATCCTCGGTCGCGGTTATCACGTTCAGCTTGCTCTGCGCCGACGTCGGGATCCATGTCAGCATCGCTGCAGCCATCACCCCGGCAACGCGTTTTGTGATCGTCATGCGGAACCCCTTAGAACGGATGCGCACCGTGCGCGCCGATGGAGAACTGGACTTGAAACAACAGCTCGTTGGCGGACGGGCCCAGCGCGTAGTTCGTGCGGCGGTACTGCGTGCGTACTTGGCTGAATTCGCTCGGCCAGTACGTGATCACGAACGATCCGCCGGTGTCGAGCGCCGACGCATCGTCCGGCCGGTCGCTGCGGTCGTAGCGTGCGCCGGCGAACCAGCGCCGCGCGAACTGATAATCGCCTGAGAGATACATCCCCGACCCACTCTGAAGGCCCGTCGGCTGATCGCGACGGCTCCAGATCCACTCCGCGCGGCCCACAAACGACGTATAGATCGATCGCTGCAGGGGCTTCCAGCGGTACGTCGCGTCGATGCCGTACAGCTGCGTCACGAGCGAGCCCGGGTCGGCGAGATTGCCGTCGCTCAACCCGTTGTGGCCTCGCGAGTACGAAAGGCCCAGATCGATGTTTGCGTTCTCGGTGATGTCCCGATACCCGCGCAAATGGCCGACGTAGCTCAGCTCTCGGCGGCGCGTCGTCTGGAACAGCGGATGTCCGTTCGGGTCCACGCCAGAGTCCCCCCTGAACACCTGCCCCATCGCTTCGAGGAAGATCCACGGATTCGGAATCAGCCGCGCCACGGAGACGCCGGCGTCATTGATCCCGTCCTCGCCGCCGACGAGATGGCCGATCACGAGCGGCCGGTCGGTCCATGGCAGGACGTGGTTGTGCAGCGAGTTGACCTTGCCAAACGCCGCGCGCATCTTGCCGACCCTTGTCAGCAGCCCGCCCGGCAGCGATGTGAAGGTGATGAAGCCTTCCTCGACGCCGACGCCTTCCTCGCCGAACGACATGAAGAAGTCCGCGCGCGCGTACGGGTCGACGACGGCCTGGAAGGCCGCTTCCGATTCGTGCAGCTGAAGCGCGTTCGGATGAGTGCCCGGACCAAACGGATCGGGCTGAACGTGGTTGGTTCCGGCGGCGCCGAGGAAATCTCCGATGACCGCCATGTCCGGGTTGAACACTTTCGCGTTCGCTATCGACGCTCCCAACACTTGCGGCGACGTCCCGCTTTCGGTGCCAGCGGGCGCCGGCAGTGCAGGTGCGGACGGAGGCGGAGCCGCGGCTGCCGCGCTGCCCGGCGCGGCGCCCAGCTTTGCCTCGAGCGCAGAAAGGCGATCGCCGTACTGCTGCTTGATGGCCTCGAAGTCTCTTTTGAGCTGATCGATTTCGGCTCGCAGCGCCTGCGCACTATCTGGTGCCTGCGCGAGTGCCGTCGACGGACACATGAGCAGACCCGCCGAGGCGATCCACACACACAACCGCATGCAGAGACGCGCCAACTCCCTTGTCACCATGCGACCTCATTTCACGGAAGAGACTGCCGGCCCAATGAGCCGCCCGTGAGCCTCCTTCGGTTGGCCACGAAGGGGAGCGCCCACGAGTGGATGGTATCCGACCGCGAACGTCGGATTCCTACCCATGAACGGTACCAAGATGCCGAAGAGGCGACGACATGAAGCCTATGGACGGTCCGTCCATGGCAACTGGTGGATGATCTGGACCGATGAACGGAGCGGCGTTACATCACCGAGCTGCTCCTCGCCGTCGACCGTCGGCGGCGGGCGAGCTGCGCGACCGCGGGCTCCTCGCCTACCACCTGAAGGATTTCTCCGGCGCTGAGCTGGCCTCTTTTCCGCCTTTCCGTTCGCCCCGGCGCGCGTGAGGCGTGCCGTCTCGCCGCCCGACGTTTCCGGGCCGAGCGATCACAATCCCGTGCCCGGATCGTATGGACCCGGCCGCAACGCCCGCGTTGTAATCCGCGCGATCTTCTTGCGACCGCTGAACATAGGTAATCGAAGGACGTCGCGGCTCCCTTGGCCGGTGGGTTGCGATCCCTCCCGTGCGGCCGACCTCCCCCGCGCGGCCACCTGGACCTTCCGGAGCGACGCACATGAAGCGACAACCGATTTTCATGCTGAGCATGTTCGCGATGACGCTGCGAGCCACTTCGGTGATCGCGGCGGACGCCCCTCAGGTCGACGTTGCGGAACGCATTCGCGGTGCCCACAAAGTCGTGGTCGCGAAGGCTGTCGGCGTCACGCCCGAATGGCGGACGAACGTGCACGGCGACAGGTTGATCGTGTCGCAGATCGCATTGGCGGTCGAAGAGACGCTGAAAGGTACGCCAACGAGCCAGATGTGGCTGGAGCTCGAAGGCGGGACCATCGACGGCGTCACGCTGGTCGTGTCGTCGCTCCCATCGATCAGGCCGGGCGATCGTGCGGTCTTTTTCCTGGATGGAACGACCTCCGGGACGCACGTGCCGCATTTGAAGGGCCTGGGCATCATGAAGCTCGATACCGACGGTCGTATTCGCGGCAGCGATCTTCGGCTCGACGACGTCCGTCGTCTCGCCGCGGTCGCCGGCCGCTAGCCGCCCTGGAGCTGCGAGATGATGAGCGAATCGACACTGCGCCGGTTGCAGCTGGTTGGCACGACGCTGGCGATCGTGTTCAGCCTCGGCGTGCTCGTGACGCGCGTGGGGGCGTACACGACGTATGGTGCCGCCTGGGCCGTCTCGAGAGTGCCGTACTACGTCAACCCGCAGAACCTCTACGTCCCCGAGACGGACGCGATCGCGGCGATTCGAATTGGCGCGTCCGCGTGGAGCGGCGTGGCCAACATCGAGCTCGTGTACGCGGGGACTACGTCCGGTTCGTCGCTCACGTACAACGGGATGAACGAGGTGTTCTTCCGCAACGACTCGAGCGGCTACATCGCCGAGGCGTACTGGTGGTACGACGGGTCGGGCCGGCTGCTCGACGTCGACGTCGTGTTCCACGAGAACTTCCGGTTCTATTCGGGAAACATCGGCTGCAACGGGGACGGCTACTACATCGAGAACACAGTCGCGCACGAATTCGGCCACGTGCTGGGCTTGGGACACTCGTCGGTGGCTGTCGCGACGATGTGGCCGTTCTCCGGCGGGTGCGACACAAGCTGGGAAACGCTGGACGCGGATGATATCGCCGGAGTGCGATCCCTGTATCCGGGCGCGACGAAGTCGACGCCGCCGCCGCCGGTGGCTCCGTCGAACCTCACCGTCCTAGCCAGCGCCGCGGACCCGAGCGGCACGCTTGCGCTGTCGTGGCTGGACAACGCAACGAACGAGAGCGGATACCGAGTGGAACGAAGCGCCGACGGATCGAGCTTTGCGCAGATCGCACAGCTGGGCCCCGGCGCAGTTTCGTATGCTGACGGCGGCCTGGCCTCGGGTGCGACGTTCTACTATCGAGTGGACGCCTACAACAGTTCCGGGCAATCGGGCTATTCGAACGTCGCGTCGGGCCAGACGAGCGCGTCTTCGACGCCGGCACCTCCGACCGCGCCTGCCAACCCGACCCCGCGCGACGGCGCCACGAGGGTGGCCACGACCCCGACGCTTGGATGGACCGCAGCCAGCGGCGCTCGCTATGACGTGTTCGTCAACGGCGTCCTGACGGCATCGGATCTGCCGCTTGCGTCGCTGAAAATCGGTCCCCTGTCGAACGCCACGACGTATTCATGGCTCGTGGTCGCGAAGAATGCCGCCGGGACGACGTCGGGACCGACCTGGGTGTTTACGACGAAGAACGGCTCCAGGAAATAGCACACTCGGCCTCAGGAAATCGCGCCTCTCTTCTGCCCCTCCGGGCAGTGGGTCAGCAACGGGCAGATCGAGCAGTGTGGATCGGCCTCGGTGCAGGTCGCCGCGCCGTGATGATGGAGATACAGAAACGCGCGCCGGTAAGCGTCGGGTTCCGGCGGCAGCTGCGCCGCCATGGCCTCGCGCACTGACCGTGCGGTCTTCGAGAAGTCCGCCTCGGTGCGGCCGAATCCGAGCCGGCGCGCGACGCGGCTGACGCGCGCGTCGACCGGCAGCACCGGATGATCGGCGGCGAACAACAGCATCCGGTACGCGCCCGCCTCGCCCATCTGCGGCAGCCCCTTCAGCGCACGACGCGCCGGCGCGAGGGGCCCCTTCAGGACGGCGGAGAGCGACGGATTGCGGCGGAACAGCTCGACGCCGGTGCGGAGCGACGCGAGCCGCTGCTCCAGGTACGGCCCGGCGAGCTTCACGAGGCCCTCGAGCGCCTTCTGCGGCGCGCGCCACATGGTGTCAGGTGTCAGCAGCCGCGCGCGCTTCAACGCCGCGAGCGCGGCGTCGCGCTTCTGCGGCGTCGAATGGACGGACAGCACCTCCCAGACGAACAGGACGAACGGGTCGCGAGGCGGAGATGGCAGGAGGCCGTAGAACTTCCGCAGTCGGACGATGGCCTCTGTGATCTCCAATCTGAAATCTGAACTCTGAAATCTGAAATCTCAGATTTCACCTCGCCTCGGCGATTTCCTGGTAGAGGATCGCGGAGGCGATGATGCCATTGTGAAAGTTGTCGACGTCGAGCTTTTCGTTCGGGGCGTGCGCGTTCTCGTCCGGCAGCCCGACGCCGAACAGGACGGACGGGAGGCCGAGCTCCTGCTGGAACGTCGACACGACCGGAATCGATCCGCCTTCGCGCGTGAACACGGGCTTCCGCCCGAAGCCTTTCTCGATCGCGCGCGCCGCGGCCTGGACGTACGGGTTGTCGTACGACGTCATCCACGGCTTGCCGCCGTGCATGCGCGTCACCTTCACTTCCACGGTCTTCGGCGCGATGTCGTGGACGTACTCCTCGAACCGCCTCGCGATCACGTCGGGATCCTGATTCGGCACCAGGCGCATGCTGACCTTTGCCATCGCGACGGCCGGCAGCACCGTCTTCGCCCCTTCACCCGTGAACCCTGACAGCAGTCCGTTCACTTCGAACGTGGGGCGCGCCCACGTCCGCTCGAGCGTCGTGTACTCGCTCTCGCCGTAGACCTTCGGGATGCCGAAGTCCTTCTTGTACTGCTTCTCGTTGAACGGCAGCGACGCCCACGCCTTCCGCTCATCCTCCTGCAGCGGCACGACATCGTCGTAGAAGCCGGGAATCTTCACGCGGCCGCCGCGATCCTTCATCTGCGCGAGCATCTGGGCGAGGACGATCGCCGGGTTCGCGACGGCGCCGCCGAACGATCCGGAATGGAGGTCGGTGCTGCTGCCGCGCACGTCGATCTGGAAGTAGACGAGGCCGCGGAGGCCGTAGCAGATCGACGGCACGCCGCGGGCGAACATCGGCGAATCCGAGATGACCACGACGTCGGCGCCGAGCTCGTTCTTGTGAGACCGGATGAACTCGTCGAGGTTGACGCTGCCGACTTCCTCCTCGCCCTCGAGGATGAAGCGCATGTTCACGGGCAGGCGGCCGGTCTGCTTCATGTGCGCCTCGACCGCCTTGAAGTGCATGAACACCTGGCCCTTGTCGTCGGCGGATCCGCGCGCGTAGATCTCGCCGTCGCGGACGGTCGCCTCGAACGGCGGCGACGTCCAGAGCTCGAGCGGATCGACCGGCTGCACGTCGTAGTGGCCGTAGAACAGGATCGTCGGCGCGCCGGGCGCGCCGAGCCAGTCGCCGTACACGACCGGATTGCCGGGCGTGTCGATCAGCCGCACGTTCTGCAGACCGATGCGGCGCATCTCGTCCGCGCACCATTCGGCGCAGCGCCTGACGTCGCCCGCGTGCTGCGGCAGGGCGCTGATGCTCGGGATCGCCAGCAGCGCCTTCAGCTCGTCGAGGTAGCGATCGCGGTTGACGTTGATGAAATCGATGACGTTGTTCATCGAGCTCGCTCCGTTAGATGCCATCGACCGTCGTCTTCGGTGGCCAGGCCGTCAGCCTTCAGCTTGTCGAGGTGCGCGCGGACGTTCTCGCGCGCCGCGGCCATCAGCGCGGAATCCAGTCCATGATAGATGCTTTCGGCGATCGCCTCCACAGTGGCCTGGCCGGCGCGCAGTGCGTCGATGACCTGGCGCTCGCGCGCGCGCCGGTGCTCCAGATAGCCGGTGAGGATCTCGCGGGGCGCGTCGATCCGCGGTCCGTGCGCCGGAAACAGGACGTGCGGCTCCAGCGAGCGAATCCGCTCGAGCGACCGCATGTATTCGCCGAGCGAGCCGCCTCGACTCCAGTCGATCATCACGCTGCTGCCGGCGACGACGAGGTCGCCGGTAAACACGCTGCGCGTCGGTTCGTGCCACAGCGACACGTGATCCGGAGAGTGACCGGGCGTATGGAGGACGATGAGCTGGTCGTGGCTCATGGGGTTCATGGAACTCACCGGGCCGATCGGGATCGCGTCGCCGTCGTGCAAGGGCTGCCAGTCGACTGCGTACCTGGAGTCTTTGTCCGGCCACGGGTACTTGGAGAACCGCGCCTCCGGGTACGCAGCCGCGAGGACCGGCGCGCCGCTCGCATGATCGGCATGCGCGTGCGTGACGACGACGTGACTCAATCGCGCGTGAGCGGCGTCGAGCACGGCCGCGAGATCGGCGAGGTGCTGCCGTTTGCCGACGCCGGCGTCGATCAGAACGGCTTCACCGTCCGGCGGCGCGAGGACGTACGTGTTGTTGCCGCCGCCGGTCATCGGCCCGGGGTTCCGCGCGTGCAGCAGCAGCGGGACGAACACGCGCTATTCGTACTCGAGCGCTTCGACGAGCGAGCCCTTGACCGCCGTCTCCGCGGGCCAGATCGCGGCGACGAACGCGGCGCCCAGAATCGTCGGCACGAGCGCCAGCACCGTCGCGATCGGGAACTGATAATCGAGGCGCATGCCGGCGATGTCGTGCTGGACGATTTGCAGGATGTAATAGAGGTTGACGGCGCCGACCGCGTATCCGAGCAGCAGGCCCAGGACGCCGATGCTCAGCGCCTCGAGCCAGATCGTCCGTCGAATCTGCCGCCGCAGTCCGCCGACGGCCCGCAGGACGCCGAGCTCGCGGCGTCGATCGGTAATCGATACCGTCAGCGTGTTGACGATGCCGAGGATCGCGACGAGGACGGCCACCGCAATCTGCACCGTCGTGAGGCCGAACCACTGGTCCGTGAGTTTGATGATGTAGGCCTTCACGTCGTTGTTGGTCAGCACGAACACCTGCCGCCGGCCGGCGAAGCGCTCGATGATCCGCTGCCGAACGTCCGCCACGCGCTCGCCCGGCGCCACGTACACGCGGAACACGTTGACCGAGTCGTCGTTCCAGTACTTCATGAAGACCTGATGGTCCATGAAGATCGTGCCCTGCTGGTCCGAGTAGTCGACGATGATGCCGCCAACCGGCAGGCGGACGACGCCGCCGGGCGCGTTGATCTCGATCGTCTCGCCGACCTCGAGGCGCTGCAGCTGCGCGAGGTTGTCCGACACGATCACCGCCTCGCCGGCCGCGGCCCGGCGATACATGTCGGACAGATCGCCGGCGACCGCCTTCTGATGGACGGTTTCGGCGATGCTCGCCAGGTCCCCCGCGACGAGCAGCACCGGCGTGCCGCGAAACGTGATCCGGCCGTCGCGGATCGGCTGCACGCGCCGCACGCCGGGCACTGACGCCATCTCCGGCACCATCGACGCCGGAAACCGGACCGTGCGGACGACGAGGTTCTGCGATGGAATGACGAAGAGATCGGGATTCAGCGTCGTGTTCATCCAGTCGATGATCGAGGTGTAGCTCGCGCGCGCCATGCCGGCGAAGGCGACGACGAGCGCGAGCGAGAGCATCAGCGCGGCGACGCTCGCCGACGTCCGGCGCGGCGCCTGGATCAGGC